>Ga0209071_1000719_pt1 | contig 15151 bp, 25 predicted proteins | sample CoawatmetaG10DNA_2_FD_187513 | JGI IMG/M metagenome (GOLD analysis project Ga0209071, IMG submission 187513) | Marine microbial communities from the West Antarctic Peninsula - Coastal water metaG108-DNA (SPAdes) (version 2) | ecosystem: Environmental > Aquatic > Marine > Coastal ... | reverse complement strand
ATCGTCTGCTGGTTCTTCTTGTTTAACTGGTGCTTGTGCTTGTTGACCATCTCTTGGCGCAGCTGACACATTGTCACCGTTCGTCCATACCACTTTGACATTACCTAAGTAAGTCTTTGCGGTCTTAGCTTCTCTTTCTTCTTTAGTCTGATCTACTATTACAGGACCTTGATTTCCGAACTGATCAACTTCGTCATTTAATGTTATTGTTATAGGTAAATATTTACCTTTCTTACCTATGATGATCTTATCTTTAGGTATTTCATTTAAATTTATACTTCCTTTTATTATACTTGCCATATTAGTATGCGTTTACTTGGTTAAACATTCTTGTTATCTGATCTTTAGTAGCTCCTGAATTTCTTCTTAAGTTGTCTACTGCTTTTGTATGATTTTGATTTGCATAGAAATTATTAACGTTTGTGTTAACTCCTGATACTGTACATACTTTCATTTGATTCTTTCTAGCTCTTGCCATGGTTTAAAGGGTTTTAGTTAAAAAATATTGTTTAGGATCAAAATCCTCAGACTTATAAAACAATTCATAAGCCTGTACTGCTCTTTCTACTTTATCTTTACCTCGAGCATAAAACTCAGGTGAGCAATCAAAGATACCTATTTGATGTGTATTTTTATCTATTACTATGAATAGCATCTCGTAACCAAATAGTTTACTGTAAATATAAGCTTGACTGTCGTAGTTGTACTTAGATGCTGAATACTTAAACTTTGTGATGTCTGCTGTTGTTTTTAAATCGATAATCAGCTTTTCATCATGGTTTACAATATCAGCTTTGCCTTTCCACATTTGGCCTTCAAGCTCTGTAATTTCAGGTTGTTCATATTCCACATTGCCTGATCTTATTAAGTCATTACATACTTCGTTGCTTAGCATCTTTTCTGTCATTAACTCAATTTGATCTACTTCATGCTTTAATAAACACATTTCACCATCTGAAATCTCCTTATAAGCTTTAGTGTTTCTAGTTGTAGCTTCTACTATCTTAAAATTCTTAAGCTTTTCAGGCTCAAGTATTGCTGTGTGAAAGTATCCGCCGACCAAAAACGCAGGTCTGTTAGCCTGCTTTTGGCCTAAAGCTAAGGGGTTGGTTAATAGAGTGCTTATATCTGAGTTACTTAAATACTTCTTACCGAAGTCTCCATAATAATTCTCATCTATAGTCAACTCTTTTAATACCTCTTGTTTGTTCATTCTACAGTGTTGTTAATTCTTGCTCTACTTCTTTAGATAGAGCATACTTTGCTTTAATAGCTTCAACTTTACCACCTGCTTTGATATAGTCCTGAGCTTTATTGAAAGCTGGATCTTTAGTCGAGGTTAAAGTTGGTTTTGATTTTGCTGGCGTAAATTTCTTCTTGCCATGATCATTGGTAGCGTCACTGTCTGCTGTGTCGTCTATCAGAAACAAATTACCTAACGCGTATTTCTTTGCGTAAGATGATGCTGAGCCAAATTGCTGAGGTACGTTCATACCTTTTTGATTTAAGTCTACACCAACGATTGCGGTTGCTTTTTCTGTTGCACCTGCAAAGTCTTTAATTGTTGCGGTTGATGAAATACACACTTGATTGCTAACTGGTAGCTCAATGATGTTCTCATCAATTGTTACTGATACTCCTAACTCTAATAGAAAGGGTTTTGTTGCTTCTAGGATGTCTTCGGCTGATCTGAAGTTGTACTTGCCGAAGCTGTTAAATCTACTCTTTTTCGATTTAAACTTTGTTTGGATTGTCGCTAATTTTTCGTTTATGTTCATTCGTTGTTATTTAAATTGCTTATTAATATAATCACATGTATTAGATTTAATTTACAGATAGTCAAGCACTTGCGAGTGATCTACGTTGTCAATTAATTTCTGCACTGCTTGTTTCTTGAGCTCTGATACTCTTACGTAATCGCTTGCTCCTAATATGTTTAGTTCTTTTGCTATGTCTTTAGCTGAGTGCTTTTCACAGTCTAAACCGTAGCTTAATCTTAGCACATCAAACTCTTTATCGTTTAAATGTTTTCTTAATAAACCTACTAAGTATACATTCATCAACTGTATGTTATAAGGTTCTGACTTATCAGGTATTTGATACATAGAGTTTTCATCATCTGTAGGTTGAGCATCAATTGATAAGAATATACTGTTAAAGAACATTGATACCATCTTTTGATCCTTGCCATTGTCTTTTCTTATCTCGTTAAGCTTATGCTCAGGTATACGTATATCACCTCTGTTTTTATCTACTGCTCTACGTATAGCACCTTTAATTCTTTTTGATAGAAAAGATTTTAATGTTTTCTCTATATCTTCTGATTCATTTAATACTTCCCAGTCTAATCTGTCTACTGCTTTAGTTAGACCTGCTGATCCTTCTTGTATAAGATCGTTTATACTCATTACACCTGATGCTTGCTGTGTAGTAGAAAACTTACGTGCTATATTTTCTACAAGAGGTAAAAATTTAATTATTAAATCTTTTCTTGATAATTCAAAATAAGCAAACTCTTCATCAGGCATACATGCTTTAACATCTTCCTTATACCTAACGTAATTTTTTACATTATATTTCTTCATTGTTTTGGTTTAAAAGTTCTTTTTCTTTTTTAAGTTCATTGTCTATATTTCTTAATACTGTTCGTTCAGAGCATTTTAATACTGATGCTACTTTGCTCCATGTTATTTTATCATTGTTATCATGAATGTCTAACATAGTCTCGTACACATCATCGGCTCTTATTATCTTGCTTCTGCCGATCATCTTACCTACGATAGTCATTTTAGCACTTTTATCTAGTCCACAAAACTCATCGAATATAATCTTACGAGCTCTATTCTTAGGTGGTATTTCTAAGTCATACATGCTCACATCATATACTATATTCTTTCTTAGTTGTTGTGTTACATTAAAAGTTATAAATCCGTGTAGTTTATCACACATCATTTTAGCAAGATCATCAAGGTCATCAGGATCTAACTGTGGGTTAAGATACCATAAGACTATTAAATGCCATTTAAGACTCTTGTATGTAGTTATTTTAGCTTTGCTTCGAAATAACTCGTAGCATTGATGTGTACCTAGTCCATAATAACTTCCCCATGCAAATGTTTCTGTTGGTACATCTGTTAAAGGAGTTTGTCTGTATATGATACGTCTCTTGTTTAGGTATTCAAGGTTCCTGTGTGACATTAGCCTGTTACTACTTTATCTCTATTAGCTTTTGTCACCCTTGGTTTAATAAAATTCTTAATTTTAGTTCTGGTGCCGCGGAAATCGGTTTCGATTAGGTGTTTATATATTCTTCTTCTTGTCATGGTCTTAGTATTAGATGTTCGGTTTTTGATGCAACTGTGTGCTTTTCTTGTTCGTAGTAATTCCAATAAGCTGTGACGCTACAGCCTTGAACTTTGTACTGGTCTGGCATACACTGTGGTGGTTCTTCGAAAGTAGCCATAGGTATACCTGCTGGTGGATGTTGTAGTATTTGCGCGCATTTTGTAATAGTTAAATGTGTTTTATTATATCGTTTTGTGTATTCGTTGCCTAGCGCTATCATATGATCATATAACCAAAAGTATTGCTTCATGTTTTGTCTGCACCATATAGTTGATGGATGATTGTAATGAGCTTTCTTATAAGGTATATAACTATTGTCTTGAGCTAGTAGTTCTGTGTAATGATGATGCGCAGTACAAAGCATCTGGGCTGATTCTAAGATCATTTTGACCACATGCTTGTTATATTGTATCTGTGCAGCTTTTACTGGATCTCTATTTAAATAAAATATATTCATTTGTAGTGTTCATCTAGTAGTTCATTAGCTATTTCTATACTTATCATATTGCTGTTGTACAGCTTCCATATTAGTCTACTCATAGTTACGTAGTGTTTTGAAGAGTGGATGTCTGTAACTACCAGCTTTAGTGCGTTCGAAGTATGTGAACGTAGCACGTTTGCCGATATAGTCATGAATATTGTTTACGATATTAGCTAAGTCTTTGAAGTTGTAACCTTTGCCTGGAGGACAACCGAACTTAATACCGTCATCATCTTGCATTAAGAACTTGCCGAGAGTACCTTCGCGCTTGCCTTTGCCTGCTTCATAACCTACGATTGTAGCTTCTGTATCGTGAAAGTCTTTGAACTTTTGTAAGCTGTAAGAACGCTTGCATTGATACGGAGTATCTAGACGTAGTATAGAGCCTTCATAGTCTTTTACAGATACATTTTGAAAATGTAATTCTTGAGCTTCTTCATAACTGCTTACTAGATAAGTTGGCACATAGCGTACAGAGTCTGTATACATATCGCTTGTGCATAACTGATCTTTTCTGTAGCTGTATGATTCATTAAGTACTGTTTCTACATAGTCATAGCAATGAAACTGTACTAATTCTTGAGCTTCTAAGCGCTGCTGATCAGTTGGTTTTTGTTTTCTGACTAATGATATAATCTTTTCGAAATCATTTCTTAGATCATGATTATACAGTTCGCCGTCAAGCACAACATCAGGATGTATTTCGAAGAAATATTTTAGATCTTCTAGTACATGAGCGATGTTAAGCCATGGTTTACCTGCACGAGAGTACGCATGTACTTCGCCTTTATCATTTAGTTGGATTAGACAACGTACGCCGTCTAGTTTTGGTTGCATGTAGACTTTATTAGTCCAGTCGATCGGCTTTGCGTCAACTTTGTATGCTAGCATTGGTTTTATCATATTTGTTATTTAAGGTTTTTTAATTGTGTTTCTAAATCAAGAATTGTAGCTTGTAATTCTGCACATCTTGGATAGTTTTCTAGTTTAAGATTATAGTCTAGAGCAGTCATTGCTTGCGCTAAGTCTGATAATAGCTTTTCTTCATTGTTAACAGGAATAACTTCTTTAAGATCTGCAACTAGTTCTTTATCCCATTCTCTTTGTTTAGCATCTAAAGCTTGTATTACAAGTTCTGATACTCTGCGTGATATGTGTTCTATTTCGTCGTGTGTCATATACATATATTATCCTTTGTTATTCGTATTTTGTTTGTAATTCCAATCAGTGTAATCTAGATCTTCAGTTTTAAAGTTTTTAATTAGTCTATCAACAGTGCCTACAAAATGACATCTGTCTTGATGATTATCCCATTGTGATATCCATACGTCTTCTTTGCCACACCATATAATATACGTGTAAGCAGTGTCTAGTTCTTGATCATTAGCGTATAAATATTGGCTATTGTAATGAAAGTCTTTAACTAAATGCGGTGCTATTCTTGAAGGATCAGCAAAGTTTGTAAAACCTTGATCATCTTGCATATGTTTTACCCATTGAGCTAATTCTACGCCCATATAATCTATGTAACCGTCATGATGAAGATACATATTTACATAGCTTTTGTCACGTATTTCTTTAGGATTTACTGCGAAGCCATCTTTGTAGATTTCTGCTTCTTGTCTGTGTATTACAAACGTATTGCTTCTTGTGCTCATATTAGTCGTTATTTGCTATTAAATTTAAAACATCTAGCATGCTAGCGTCAGTTTGTTTTATTGTATAACCTTCGTCAATTAATTCATTAGTTACTATGTCAGTATAATGATCTACTAATTCTATATATAATTCACATATAGCTTCTTGTACGTAATCAGCTTCTGTATCACCTAGGTAGAACTGGACATCACCATGATCGTTGTCATATACTGCTTCTTTGAACGCAGCACACAAATCACTGTCGTAATAGAATATATTGCTACTTACTTCTATTTTGTTAAAATCATGAGTGCTTATATGCACTGAATAACCATCTGCTGTAGATTCTTCGTATATATAATGACTACAATCGTTAGACCAGTTGTCTGTTAGTTCTAGATCGAAGTGTTTTAACACTACATCTCTTACATGTTCTTCATCATGTGAATCTGTTTCGCCATAGCCTTTTGCTATTAGTCTTTGTTCTATCAACTCATCGGTGATATACTTTGTTTTGTTTTTCATATTATTTGTCATTTTCGATTAGTTGATTTATGTATTTCCATACTTGTAATTCTTTTTTTGTAGCATCAAGACATATTCTTGTTTCTGTCTCTGTAACACCGCCGTGTAACCCACTGCGTATAGCTTGGTTGTAATCATTTATTTCTATTTGCCTGAAATGCACTTTAGAAAACGATTTGTTTGATGCTCGTTCTTTGATTTGATCTATGTTCATATTGTTATTTATTATATTATCCATATACATTCGTATTGTATTTGTAACTAGTGAGGAATCGAACCTCATACTCGTCAGTAGTAATAATAGAATCTGAAATTTTGTGTCATTACACCTTTTGTTCAGAACATTATATCCATACCTAGTTATTAGTCATCGTTAGTTTTTCTGTGAAGTACTCGCCTGACATGGCTAGTAAGTTGTCTTCCTCTTTCTAATTTAATAGTAGTGCTCAGACTGACTTATTCCTAGCTAACTCCATTCTTGGAGCATTATAATTGCCATATCTTTGATGGACTTAAATTCTTCTGCTGTAAGCTCATTATAGTTTTGTATACGTTCTAATGATCTCTCTATGTCATCTATTAGTTGACATGCTTCTCTTGCTACTATATCTTCGTCTATTCCGCTATCCATGTTAGTCCTTTATAGTTAAACCATTCTGTAATTCCGTGAGATTCTTTATTATCGTTGTAGATAAATGCGAATGATGGTGGTAATTCGCCGACTGCATAACCTTTATACTTTAGTCCTTCGCTAGTTTTAACGGTAGTTTTTGATGTGAATTTTAATCTTTGCATATTTATTTATTTTCTACGCCATGCTTTATGTACTGCAGCAGATAGTGACTGAGATACGATTTGAATAGTATTACCGGTTTTGTGCTCGATGATAGGTATATAGCTATAAAGCTCTGTTGTGCTACAGTTAACACAGTTACGGTAACCTAAGACTAATCTGCCTTCAGGTATTACATTTGTACATTTACATTTCATATTATTTGTTTATTATATTATCCATTTACTATCGTATTGTGTCTGTATTCTTGTTCATTAACACATACATTTCATCCCAGTTGTGAGCTTTGTAGCAAGATACACAAAAACCTTTGTCATATACTTGTACTTTAACAGTTTTTTCTACTATAATTGGATCACCTTGACCTAATTTGTAGCTTAACAGGCATAAGAATAACATTATACCTGTTATTACGAGTGGTTCTATTGCTTGATTACCAGCAGACATAACATTCGCCTTGAAATTTATCAAACTCAGTACCACCTTCGTGATTACTACCATCACAAGTTAACTTACTTGTTATAGTATGTCTAAAGCCTTCAGCTTCGCCTTGACAGATCCATTCTTTTATTCTATCTTGTGGATCTTGAAATATACCGTCAGGGTGATATTTAATGTCTAGTTTTATTACATCATCATTATGACCTGTACAACTTTTATAGCATACTTTGTCATCTACTGTTCCTGTTAAGGATATCGCTACAGCGATAAATAAACTAGTCATAACCGTTTATAGTTTTAGATGCTACAATGTTCTCAACATCTTGGTAATGATACCATTCCATGTCTATTTCTTGTATTTTGTTTTGTATTTCTACAACCTTTTGCTCTTGACCGTTATCATAACCTGTTAGATAACCTGCTATTGTCAGTGCTACTATAATTAGATAAGGTTTTGCTGCTTTTAATTTATTCATATATTTAATTTAATTGTTATTAATCTGCTTTGTAATTGAATGATGTGTCGTCATAGTATGCTTGAACCGCTGCGTTATACAACGTATCATACTCTGCTTTGTCTTGCATTTGTACATCACGCCATTCTTCAACGTATTCTTTATTACCTGATTGAAAGCTTTGGCCATTCATGTGACACATATACGTGCTACCGTCTTTTGATTGTATTATTCTCATATTATTATTATCCATTTAGCATCGTATTTAGTTTGTAATTGTTATACCTCTTCCAGTACTGATCTTCTACCATCTCTAGTTGTTGCTTAGTTAGTTTAAGTATAACTTTACTGTTTCGTTTTTTATCTGCCATATCTAGTATTATATTTGTAAGGTTTAGCTTGACAGTTACTATTATTAAAGTTCATTAAGTGTTGTACTCTGTCTACACAAGTAGATATTAACTCTCTTTTGTAGAAGTATGATGACTTAGTTATTACTTTAAGTTGTTTGTTGATTTGATAGAATCTTTTATCAGAGTGTTTAACACTTACTCTTACCATACCACTTTCGTAACACACACCGATTCTTCCGTCACTTAGTATGAAGTGTAGTGATCCTTGTTTAGTTATTTTAAAGAGTTGCATTGTCTAGTATTATATTGTTATTAATTATTGTTAGTAGTTCTAGTTTTCTAGCTTCTGATTCCTTAGTTGGAATGAAAGTAGCGTGAAACTCGTCAATCAGTTGTAATTCTTTGTAGTATCTATTCATATAGTTATTATCCATTAGTTAATGTATTGTGTTTGTAAGTTATACTAATTCTACATTTCTAAGTACAGTTGGAATATTTCCACTTGCTGTATAAGATTTGTACTTATTGAAACAGTTCATAGTTTCTAGTTTAGACTTCATTATGTTGTAAGCAATATCGTGATTGTATTCAATTGTGATACCTTTTTTATTAGTGAATGAAATGATTTGGTTTTTACCGATTAGAGATTTTCTTATTACGAATCTCTTAGAAATTAAAGTTGACATAGTTATTATATTTATTGTTATTAGTTATTAGTTGTTACATAGTTATTATCCAATGAGTTACGTACTTTGTTTGTAAGTTATACAAGTGTAATAATATTTATGTGTGTGAAATGTTGCTGATTAGTAATGCGACATGTCAATGTGTCATGACATTATGCTATGACAATATGACATATTACTGTAGTTAATCCAAGTATTACGATTACTTTAAGTGAACTCAAATAGATGTTGATTAGTTTGTTTATCATTGTGTAGTATTTATTAGTTACATTTATATTATCCAAATGATATCGTATTGTGTCTGTAAAAGTCGAAACAATATCTTCGGAAACGAGTGAAAAGCACCGGGAATGGCTTAAAAAAAATGAGTTTTACTAGAAAAAAGAAAAGAAAAAAGTGAGGGGGAACACTATGGCCCCAAATGTGTGACGTTTTTTTATTTACACTGACACTAGGTACTTATCTATATAAGAGTAGTAGGCTTCTGTCAGTATACTCGTTATATTCACTTGTAAAAGTACCCGTATATCTGTAAGTATATATAGTATACGAATATACATACTAAATACTTAAGCAATGGCAATAATATACGGTTATCCAATAGGAACTCCTACGGCAAAAGATAACTTACTAGGAACACAAGTGAATCCTGTAACAGAAGAAAATAAAACAGTACAATTTCCGATTGGAACTGTAGGTACTTTGCTAACGCAAGGTTATGTAGAGACTACTATAGTCTTAACGGCTGTTCAGTTACTAGCTTTAAACACAACTGCAGTACAATTATTACCTTCTCCTGGAGGAACGCAAGTTATTAAACTTTTAGAAGTTTCTACCTTCTTAGATAGAGATGTTTCTTTCACAAGCGCTACATCTGTAGGTATTGATCTTCTTATCGGAGCTTCAAACCAAGCTAGAATAACACCGGCTTTGTATACAGCTGCAGCTTCTACAGTAGCAAGCTTAACGACACCGTTTACAAACGGAACAATCACATCGACATTACCTTTATTCGCTACTACAGCAACTGCTATACTTCTTGGCGGAACAAGCAGCTTATCAATAAAAATAAGATATCAAATATTAGATACATCGGCATTTTAATATAACCACATGGCTATAATCTATACATACAATACAGCTATACCTGAGTCTGATGATATATTATTAGGAACAGAGAGAAGCCCAACGTTAAGAAATCCTACCAAGAATTTCAAGATTAGTGAGATAGCTAAATTTATAATAGATAGCACAAATGGTACCAATTTAACGGTGCCATTGTTTTTTGATGTAGCTGATCCTATTACAGGAGTAGTGTCTACTACGCTTGCGGATTCTATAATGACGCAGGATGTAAATCCTAACGGCACAACTCTAACTATAGCAGGTACTATAAGTGTTACAGGGGCTTTCAGAGCAAGCGATGGAAAACCTGGCGCACAAGGTCAAGTATTAAAATCCACGGTAACAGGTACACAGTGGGGAGCAGTAAACAGTACTACAGAAGTAATAGCTTTTAATAATGTACTTGTAGTTACCGCTAATCATACTGGAGCATTAGGAACGTTTCCTTCTACAACAGTAGTAAATCCAAACAATATTGTTGTATTTGGAGAAGTACGCTATATAACAACAACACAAATAACAATAACATTTTCCTCAGCACAAAGCGGTAATGTATATCTAAACTAAAACAAAATGGCAATTAATTTTTTAAATAACGTTAACTTTAACTCCATACAGACGGAGAACATAGTTATAGAAAACTTTGGATCAGATGCCTTAGCAGGCGCTGGTGTTGAAGGTCAATTATATTGGAACACTACAGTTCCTGGATTAAGAGGTTATGATGTAACCGCAGCTGCTTGGATTCCTATTGGAACTAATAACGATATATTAACGTTTGCTGGTGGAACAGGTGGTAATCAAGAAGTAGATCTTAACGCGCAAACGTTTACCGTAGCAGGAACAGCTAATCAAATAGTTACTTCTAGTGCAGGGCAAACACTTACTATAGCGTTTCCTACCATAGTAACCTTACCAACTAGTTCAATAGTAGCCACAACTCCAACGGCAGGAGACGATAGTACTAAAATAGCCACAACTGCGTTTGTTAAAACAGCTGTAGCTGCAAGCGACACTTTAGCTGAAGTTTTAGCTATAGGTAATACAACCGGTGGAACTGACATAGCAATGAGCGCTGGTGATGATATTACGTTTACAGCTACATCGACTATAATAGATCCAGGTGGTGCCAAGGGTACTAATGGGCAATACTTAGCTTCAACAGGTGCGACAATAGATTGGTTAGATTTACCTATAGATCCAAACGAAAAATATACACTACCTGTAACCGCTATAGCTGGTAACAATGCTGAAATTTCATTAACAGGAAGTACTGATGGAGTAGTGTCAACAGTTAATTTTATTGGAACAGCTGGTAGAATAGCTTTAACTTCTAACGATCAAAACAATGGATCTGTTACTATTAACTTTCCAGATGACGTTGTAATAGTGGATGATTTACTCGTAGGTGGTGTAATTAAAACTACTGGTTCTTCAACAACTACTGGTGTTAATAGTTCTGCCTTGTCAGCTTCTACCGCATTAGCGTTAACCGCAAACAATGCAGGTATTTCGATAGGAATGACTGTTGAAGGAACTGGAATTCCATCTGGCGTTACTATTGCAGTTGTTACAAATGCTAGTAACTTTACATTAAGCTCTGCAATTACTATAGCTAGCGGTATTACATTAACTTTTACTGAAATTAATAGCTTTGCCAGTGCATTAGACATGAACAACAATAAACTTGTTGAAGTTAAAACAGGTACTTCTGGTACTGATGGTGTTAACTTAGCGCAAGTTCAAGATTTAGTTGCTGGTATAGGTTTATTTAAAGGAGGTTATAATGCTACTACTGGTTTAACAACAGATCTAACACCAAACGGTTCTTTAGACGGCGCTAGTAATATTGCTTTAGATTCAGGTGATTTCTTTGTAGTAACAACAGGTGGTAGTGCTTTCTATACAACAGTTTTAGAAGTTGGTGATATGATATTTGCTAATCAAACTATAGCAGCTAGTAGTACTCCGGCAATAACAGAATATACAGTTGTTATTCAAGATGCAAATATAGCAACCGCAGGAGCTACTGATGCACTTACACAAAAAGGTGTTGCTGGATTTGATAGTGCTAATTTTACAGTAACAGCAAGTGGTTGGGTTCAAATAAAAGCATTATCAAGATTAAACGGTAGAAAACAAACTTTAGATAATGGCGCTAACGCTAGTCCAGTAACTAGTCCTGTTGCTAGAACTTTTTTAAATAACTTAACAACATTTGTTATAAATTTAGCAGACGATAGTTTATTTGGAACTGGTGCTTTAGCAGAAGATGTTACAGTAGAAGTTATGCAAAACGCATCACCATTCCAAACAGTATATGCAGATGTAACAAGAAGCGGATCAGCAAGTATGAGCATTATATTTGTAGGTGATGTAGCGGTAGACGCATATAGAGTATTATTAGAATACGTATAATATTAATATAATCCAGTATAATAAATGGCATTAAATTTTTTAAATGATGGTTATTTCGCCGGTAAGGTAGGTATTGGAACTGAAACTCCTAATGCTAAATTAGAAATAGTTGGCGGAACTTCATTTCGTTTTAGAAATGCAACTTTAGATGGATTTACTTTAGCTCAATTAAATACAAATTCTTGGGGAATATCTGGATTAAGTTCTTCAATGAAGTTTTCTATTCAAAACTCAGATTTATATATACCTAACGGCAGCGTTGGTATTGGGACGTCTAGTCCTTCAGAAAAATTACACGTTGATGGAAATATAAGAGTAAACTCAGGGACACAAGGATATTATGGATCGTTTATACAAGCGATTTCAGGTTCAGGATTAAAAGTTGGAAATGATGACTTTAGTGGTTATGCTTTTTTCGATGACAATGGCAACGTTGGTATTGGAACAACCTCACCTACAGCTAAATTACACGTAGCAGGTACAGGATTATTTACAGGTTTAGTATCTGGTATCACACCAGTAAATGCAGCTAACTTTGTTACTAAAGCATATGTTGATGGATCAGGCGGAGGTACAGGACCTTTCTTACCACTAGCTGGTGGAACAATGACTGGGACAAACGGTGTTATATTTCCTGATGCTTTTAAACTAAATCTAGGAACAGGTTCAGATCTTCAAATAGTCCACGATAGTTTTGATAGTTATATAAATAATTTTACAGGTAATTTATATATTAAAAATTTAGCTGACAATAAAGATATTATATTTCAAAATGATGATGGTGCTGGTGGTGTTGCTACGTATTTAACTTTAGACGGTGGCACCACGCACGCTTATTTTTCAAATCCAGGAAACGTTGGTATTGGGGTTACTAATCCTGGTAGAAAATTATCTATTGATGGTTCTATTGAGTTAACCGGGTCAGACATGGTGTTAAATACAACAAGCGCGGCTATTAGACGTGGTTCATCTGGTCAAATGTTTTTAGATGCTCCTGGAGATGTAACAGTAACGATAGATAGTAATAACAATAATACAGACAGAGTATTTAATGTAAAAAAAGATACAAGTACAGAACTATTTAGAGTTCAAGAAGACGGCAACGTCGGTATCGGGACGACTAGTCCTGCAACTAAATTAAATGTTAATATAAGTGCTACTGACGCCTTAATGGCTCAAACAACCACGGGTACTTTAGATCCTATTGGTTCTGACGCTTTATTTTTGGAAAATACAAATGCCAGTGCAAATTGGGTTGGTTTGAATTTTAAAGTAAGGACAAGTGGCGCAGCTTTAGGTAGAATTGCACTTCAAAGACAAGGAAATAGTGATGGTGATTTTACTTTTCAATTAAGAGATCCATCAGCTACAAGTAATAATGTTGAAAGAATGCGTATTACTGGTGATGGCAACGTCGGTATTGGCACGACTACTCCTACCGCAAGATTAATGGTAAAAGATTCTTCAGATTCAGGGTTTGATAGTGGAATAGCAATAATAAGAAGCGCTAATACACAGACAGGTTATATTAACATGGTTGGCGGCGCAATGAACATGAACTCACCATCAATACCAATCACATTTAGACAATCTGGTGTAGAGGAAATGAGAATTAGTTCTGCTGGAGCTATTAAGTTTAACTCTTACGGTGCGGGTACTTTAGTTACCGATGCCTCAGGTAATATAACAGTGTCAAGTGGTGGTGGTGCTGGCGGTCCTTTCTTACCACTAGCTGGTGGAACAATGACTGGGACAAACGGTGTTATATTTCCAGACAGCTTTGCTTTAAAAATAGGTACAGGTTCTGATCTTCAAATATCGCATGATGCAGCAGATTCTAGTATTAACAATAATTTAGGACATTTATACATTACACAGAACGCAGACGATAAAGATGTTTATTTTCGAAATGATGATGGTTCTGGCGGTGTTGCTATATATTTCTTTTTAGATGGTAGTGCAGCTGATGGTACTGGTAATTTGTATACTAATTTTCCTGATAACTCACGTTTAACCTTTGGCGGCGCAACAGATGGAGACCTTCAAATATTCCACGATGGAAGCAATAGTTATATAATTGATAATGGTACGGGAACTTTTAATTTACGAGGAAGTACACAAGTAATTATTGGTGGGAAAAATGGTGAAGTAGGAATTCAATATGTAGAAAACGCGGGTGTAGGATTAAGACATAATAATGTAACAAAACTAGTTACAGAAAGCACAGGTGTTGCCATAACAGGTGCTGCAACCGGAACTACAGCAACTACGGGTACAGATGTTGATGCAACTTTAACAACTAAAGGTTATGTTGATGGTCTTGTAACAGGTGTTCCAGTATATAAAGGAACATGGGATGCTAGCGGTACAGCTGGTGGTACTCCAGATTTAAGATTAGCTGCAAACAAAGTATTAGGAAATTATTACATAGTAAGTACAGCAGGTAGCGCAACTCCAAACGGAACAGGTGTAGAACCTGATTCATGGGCTGTAGGTGATTGGTGTATATTCTCAGATGTAACACCAGGCGCTGGAACAGATCTATGGCAAAGAATAGATAATTCGTCTGTAGTATCAGGCGCTGGTACAGGACAAAAAGTAACTAAATGGGAAGGAACTTTAGGTGCGCCTTCAGAAACTTTAACTGATGGCCCAATAACATTTAGTGGTAATAATTCAACTTTTGCAGGAACAATAATATCAAATTCAACTGATAGTATAAGAAAGCCAGTAAATAATGCTAATATAAATATTTCAGGTGGCGATGCAACAAATGTAGGTGCTAATTATGCATTATTTGGTGGAACACACGCAACCTTAGCAAATGTCCATAGATGGAGAAATGGTGGAACAGAAGTGATGCGTATAGATGCTTCTGGAAATTTAGGAAT
>Ga0209071_1000705_pt1 | contig 15338 bp, 19 predicted proteins | sample CoawatmetaG10DNA_2_FD_187513 | JGI IMG/M metagenome (GOLD analysis project Ga0209071, IMG submission 187513) | Marine microbial communities from the West Antarctic Peninsula - Coastal water metaG108-DNA (SPAdes) (version 2) | ecosystem: Environmental > Aquatic > Marine > Coastal ... | reverse complement strand
TCAAGGTATTGATTGATGACTACAAACTGCACGTCAGACCGGACTCTCAAGGCGGATTATGGTATACTGCCAACGAGATGACGATTACACAACAACTTACTTTTTAAATTAGGAGATTTTATGGAACTTAATATATATACAAGTGACATCAGAGATTTTGACGAGGAAGTCGACAGAAAATTTGATGTCAGAGAGGAGTATGGCTCCGATTTGTTTGATGAAAGTGGCAGACTGAGTTGGCTTAAGTACCCATACCCTATTGATTCTTCTACTTATTTAGGTATAATGATGGCTATGCAAGGTCAAATTAGTATGTTAGAAAAGACCGTAGAGCATCTTAAGAACAAAATAGGGTGGGTTAGTGGTTATGATGACCACCGTTTCACTGTAGAGAAAAGTTTAGAATCGCGTATAACTGAACTAGAAACTGCTCTATTTGATGGTAAGAATAACTCAGAACAATCTTTATATGGAGAATAATAGTGAATAAAAAACCTTTAATAAGCAGACTAGCTAAAATCTACAAAGAGCAACAGTACACATATTTTGTTACTGATGGCGAGGGTAACTGTCTCGCTGAAAATATGACAGAAACTGATGCTAGAATTTATGCTATGAAAGACAGTGGTTGGTCTATTGGTAGAGATACTAATCCGGACTTACCTTTTTATAATGATGATGGCGTTGAGATAAGCTATGAAAATAAAGACATATTATCCGAGGAGGATTTGAATGACTAACCCTAATAACAACAAGAACTTTAATGACGAAGCCCTAAGGATTAATAGGACATTAAAAAAGAAACTTGATAAGGTTAATAAAATCGTTGATGAATGTATTGCTTGTGGGTATAAGCCTAATGAAGATATATTTAAGATATTAAAAGAGGTTTTATCGTGAGATGTAAATGTTGTGATAATTTATTGACTGAATGGGAGTCTAAAGCTAGAGACCCTAAAGAAAAGAGTGAGTTTCTAGACTTGTGTGGTGTCTGTAGATACCACTCCAATCCCTATTCTTATCTTGATGATGACGAGATACTAAATAAACTTGATATAACTGTTGACTCTGGTTGATAAATAGTTTAAAATATTACTATAGATTCAATTAAAGTATTAATCATTATGATTATCACTTTAGTTGAGTCTTTAGTTTAGTTTGTGGTGTTTCTATAGACCGGCACTGCAATCTCTTTTATAGGTCTTGAGGAAATTATATGATTACTACAGGTATAGCAAAGTACGTCTATCTAGACAGTACAGAAAAGTTCAACGGTGAGGACACAGGTAAGTACACACTTACTGTCGCTGTTGATGACAAGGAAGCCAAGACACTAGAGAAAGCCGGTGTCAAGGTACGCACTATCAACACTGAAGATGGAGGGTCTTATAGAGCGCGTAAATTCTCTACTAAATACCCGTTATCTTTCGAGATGATAAAGACTGACGAGGGCGAAGCAATCGGTCACGACTTTGGTGCTGAGTCAGAGGTGCAAGTGCTGTGGAAAGCAGGTCAAGCCCACCCACAACACGGAGTAGCAACATACTTGACTGCTGTCAAGGTCACTAATCGTACCGAAGGGTACAAGTCTGCAGATGCTGAGACGAGTGAATTCTTTGCCTAAGCAATCTACATTCGTAGAGCATAAGCCCTGTCCTGCCTGCAGAAATGCAGGTGGGGATAGGTCAGGAGATAACCTGTCGATTTATTCCGATGGTCACGGTTATTGCAATGCGTGTGGTCACTACCAAAAAGATGACACCGGTGTCAACAATTATATAGAGGAGAAAAAGCCTATGCAAACAATCACACCGAGAGGTGTATCTAATGCGTCAATTAAAGACAGACGTATATCATCTAGCATCACATCAAAGTTTGGTGTGACTGTAAGTTACGACAAGAAAGGTCAGATAGAGAAACATTACTATCCATACTACGACTCTAACGAGAGCAACAGGCTACTCGGCTATAAAGAGAGGACTGTCGCAACTAAAGAGTTTCAAATCATTGGTACTAACAAAGGCTCAGGTCTGTTCGGACAAAATGCTAATCGCTCAGGCGGTAAGTATCTGACTATTTGCGAGGGTGAAATTGATGCCCTCTCGATTTCAGAGATGTTCGATGGCAAGTGGCAGGTAGTATCACTCAAGAACGGAGCGTCATCTGCATCACGTGACATCAAAGAGAATCTAGAATACATAGAATCCTTTGATAATATAGTCTTGTGTTTCGACCAAGACCAAGCCGGTAATGATGCTGTCAAGGCTGTTCAGGATATTATATCTGTTGGTAAGCTGAAAGTTTGTAAGCTACCTATGAAGGACGCTAGTGATATGCTAGTCAACGGTAAGGTCAAAGAGTTTACTAATGCTTGGTGGTCTGCTGAATCTTATACTCCGGCAGGAATTGTCAGAGGTAAAGATACTTGGGAACATCTATTAAAAGACGAGAACCTAGTGACTGTCGACTATCCTTGGGAAGGTCTTAACAAACTGACGTATGGCTTTCGTGCTAAGGAACTAGTGACTATCACCAGTGGCTCAGGTATGGGTAAGACTAGTGTTGTCAAGGAACTAGAAGCATACATACTTGATAAGACTGATGACAACCTAGCTATCATTCACTTGGAAGAATCAATAGAGCGTAGTGTTAAAGGCTTGATGTCTATAGAAGCCAACGCACCTATACATATCCCACAGTATGAGCGTGAACTTAGTGACGAGGACAAGAAAGCATTGTGGCAGAAGTCTGTCGGTGATAAGAATGTTTTCTTCTATGACCACTTCGGCAGTATGTCTGAGGATTCCTTGCTCAATGTAATCAGAACTTATGCTAAGTCTTATGACTGTAAGTGGATTGTGTTAGACCACCTATCAATCGTAGTCAGTGACCAAGACGGTATACTTGACGAGCGTAAGGCAATTGATGCCATTATGACTAAGCTTAGGAAGATAGTACAGGAGACTGGCGTAGGCTTGTTCCTTATATCTCACCTCAGACGACCACAAGGTAAGCCGCACGAAGAAGGTGGACAGGTGAGCCTATCAGAACTTAGAGGTTCCGCAGCAATTGCCCAGTTATCTGACATAGTTATAGGCTTAGAGCGTAACCAACAAGATGATGACCCTGTCATTCGCAATCAAACTACACTGCGTGTGATTAAGAATAGGTTCTCAGGTCTGACAGGTAAAGCTTGTAAGTTATATTACAATGCAGAAACAGGTAGATTATCGGAGGTAATGGATGAAGTCGACAGCTTTTTTTGATATAGAAACTGACGGGCTCAACGCTACTAAGATACATTGCATATGTGCGATGCTTAATGACGGTGAGTCTACTGTATATAATTTTATAGGAGACAATTCAGATGGATTATTTCGAGACTGGTTGGCATCAGAGGATGTCGGTACTCTTGTTGGACACAACATTATTGGCTTTGATGTTCCTGTTCTGCGTAGGCTTAGTAGCTTTCGTTGGGACTTTAATCTTCGGGACACTTTGGTTCTTAGTCGACTACACAATCCTAGCCTTGACGGTGGACATAGTCTAAGGTCTTGGGGTGAGCGACTTGGTAACTATAAGGACGACTATCAAGGTGGTTGGGAAGAGTATAGCCAAGAGATGTTATCTTATTGCCAACAAGATGTTCGTGTCACTAAGGCTTTGTATGAGCGTCTAAATGATGACACCGGTGTCAACAATAATGCAGTAGATTTAGAACATAACACTGCTAACATCATTAAGACACAGACCGACAACGGTATGCAACTCAACGAGAGCAGAGCATATGAGTTGTTAGCTGAGATGAAAGAGAAAGTGTTTGACATAGAGGACGAGGTACACAAGAGATTTAAACCTCTGCCTGTATGGGTTAGCTTACCACACCCTAAAGAAAAGAAACACAACAAAGATGGGAGTATATCTAAAAGGTATCAAGCACAACTAGATAGAGGTGCTAGGCGTTATATTGGTGATGATATAGCAGGTCACAGAACTCCAGAATTTAATGACCCTTACATACAAGATAGTATAGAGGTGGGTGATTGGGGTTACTTTGAACACCCTGAGTTTAATCTTGGCTCACGCCAGCAGATAGCTAAGTATCTACAGCACTTTGGTTGGAGACCTATGGCTTTTACTGAGAAGGGTAGTGTTATCGTTGATGAAAAGGTTCTTAAGAATATTAAGATACCCGAAGCACAGTTGATTGTTGACTACCTTACTATTACCAAGCGTGTTGCTATGGTTAAGAGTTGGGTTGAAGCTATCAACGAAGATACAGGTAGGATACACGGTAATGTTAATCCTTGCGGTGCAGTGACAGGACGTATGACACACTCCAAGCCTAACTGTGCTCAAGTCCCTGCGACTAGGCACGACAAGAAAACCGGTGAAATACTTTGGGGTTTCGAGGGTGGCTATGGTGCTGACTGTCGTGACTTGTGGACTGTGCCTGATGGCTATAGTTTAGTAGGTTGTGATGCCAGTGGTCTAGAACTTAGGATGCTCGCTCACTATATGAATGATGCTAAGTATACTAATGAGATACTTACTGGTGATATTCATACTGCTAATCAGAAGTCAGCAGGACTACAGACAAGAGACCAAGCTAAGACTTTTATCTATGCGTTCCTTTATGGTGCAGGTGATGCTAAGATTGGTGAGGTTGTAGGAGGTGGGTCATATCTAGGACGTAAACTTAAGAAGAACTTTCTTGATAATACTCCTTCTTTAAAATTACTAAGAACTAAGGTCACTAAATCCAGTGAGAAAGGATGGGTGACTGGGTTAGATGGACGTAAGCTACACATACGTTCTCAACACTCAGCTCTTAACACTCTACTTCAGAGTGCAGGTGCTGTGATTATGAAGAAAGCGTTGGTGTTACTAGATGCATATGCTACACAGTACAAGATAGATTATAAGTTTGTACTCAATGTGCACGATGAATTCCAGTGTGAGGTCAGAGATGACCAAGCTGATTTCTTCGGTGGTCTAGCGGTAGGGTCTATCGTACAAGCAGGTAAGTCTTTTAAACTAAACTGTCCACTGGACGGTGAATATAAGGTAGGTAAAACGTGGCAACAAACACACTAGGAACAAAAGTAACATATTTAAAGAATGATACGGTCAAACTAGTAATGTCTATGGACGATTATAGAACATTACTGCAAGGAAACATTGATTTAAAAAGTGCAGTTGAAATGATGGGTGAATGTCATACGATATACTTGGAGGATTTAGGAACTCTAGATGCTCTTGAGTGGAAGATGGCAAAGGTTCTTGGCTTTAAGCGTAAGAGAAGCCCTTCTACTGGCGGAGATGGTGGATATTATTTCGGTAGTTATGTTCTTAGTAACCATATATATGCGGAGAAAGATTAATGAAAAGTACAGAAACTTTAGTAGACGACATATATCGTATGATTGACACCAAGGTAATACCTAAAGGTGTAGATGTCGAAGAAGCAATAGAAACATTTGGTGAGAACTGCAAACAGATGATGCGTAACAACATCACAGAGAGTAAGTTTGATAGACGTAAATTACGTATGTCTAACATAGGTAAGAAAGATAGACAGTTATGGTACTCATACAATGGGTACAAAGGTGAGGAGCTTATGCCCCACACTAGAATCAAGTTCCTCTATGGTCACTTGATTGAAGAACTAGCTCTCGCTCTTACTAAACTATCCGGACACAGCGTTACTGATACTCAGAAGAAAGCAGAGGTTGCCGGTATCAAAGGTTCTATGGACTGTAAGATTGATGGTGTACTAACTGATGTTAAGTCATCATCACCTTATGGGTTCAAGAAATTCAAGGATGGCTCACTTATTAATGATGACCCTTTTGGATACGTAGACCAAATCAAAGGCTACGCTCACTCTGAGAAGACTAAAGATGTAGGTTGGTTAGTAATGGATAAGACTAATGGACACCTGACATATCTAAAGTATGATATGGAAGACGAGTCTAAATGGTACTGGACTAAGCTTAACTTCTTCTCGATAGTAGATAGGATTAAGAATATTAAGAGAGTAGTTAAACAAGCAGAGCCACCTAAGAGATGTTATGAACCTATACCTGATGGTAAGTCAGGCAATATGAAACTTGCTGTAGGCTGTAGCTACTGTGCTTACAAGCAACAGTGCTGGGGTGACGAGCTTAGAACTTTTATTTATTCTACTGGTCCTCGCTACTTAGTAAAGGTAGAGAACGTACCATCTGTACTGGAGGTTGATAAAGATGGCAACAAAATTTCGGAGTAAGCTAGAGAAGGAATGTTCAGAAGCTCTTGGTAAAGAGTGGTTGTATGAGCCTTGTAGAATAGCCTATACAATACGTAAGAACTATACTCCTGACTTTGTTAAGGGTAAGTATCATATAGAAGTTAAAGGATTCTTTAGAAGTGGGGACAGACAGAAGTATAAATCTATTGCTGAGCAAATGACATTTGAAGGCAAAGAATTAATCTTCCTTATGCCTAGACCTGATGCTAAGGTAGCCAAGGGTAATAAGATTACTTATAGACAGTGGTGTGATAAGTATAATATTAAAATATTTTCAACAAAAGAAATAAAGGAGCTAAAAGAATGGACGAAGATAACATAAATCCTAACCATTACAAGCGTGGTAATATAGAATGTATTGACTTTATTCTAGACCAAAATATGGATTATCTCACCGCCAGTATTTGTAAATATGTTTTTAGGTGGCGTGATAAGAATGGTGTAGAAGATTTGAAGAAGGCTCGGTGGTTCTTAGATAAACTTATAGAGCACGAAGGAGGTCAGTATGGCTCTAACACTGAATGAACTAAAGGAACGTATAGTTCAAGAGATAGTAGACCCTTGTACTCTGTGTGAAATCTTAGACATAACAACAGAAGATTTGCTACACGAGTTCGAGGATAAATTAATGGATAAACGAGAGGAGTTTGAAGATGAAGATGATGATGATATCAATTGAAAGTTTTGCACTACTGATGTCAACTCTATTAATAATAGGAGGTTTCTTATTATGGAGACACGGTACTAAGTGTTATGACAGAGGACTAATGGATGCTGTCTTGATGCACAGAGAAGGAAGGCTACACTATAATACTTATTTAGATGACAATGGCGACAAGATGGTCAACATTGAAATCGACCCAATAGAAGGAGAAGATTAAATTGAACACATTACCAAATGATTACCAAAACTTTATAGCACTTAGTAGGTACGCCCGATGGCTACCTGAGAAGAAGAGACGAGAGACGTGGGCAGAGACTGTCGCTCGTTACTTTGATTTTATGGAAGTACATCTCAAAGAGAATACTAACCAAGAGCTAGTACCTAAGACTCGTAAGGTACTTGAGGATGCTGTACTTAACTTAGAAGTTATGCCTAGTATGCGAGCCTTGATGACAGCAGGACCTGCTCTAGCTAAGAACCACATAGCAGGATACAACTGTGCTTACCTTAGTGTCGACCATCCTAAAGCATTTGATGAATGTCTGTTTGTCTTGATGCACGGTACTGGTGTAGGCTTTAGTGTTGAGCGTCAGTTCGTTAACAAGCTACCTGAAGTACCGACAGATATGGTAGAAGTAGATGATACTATAGTAGTCCAGGATTCTAAGGAAGGCTGGCAGTCTGCATTTCGCAAGCTAATCACTTACTTGTATGATGGTGAGATGCCCAAGTGGGACTTTTCTAATGTCAGACCTAAAGGTGCTAGGCTCAATACTTTTGGTGGTAGAGCTAGTGGTCCTGAGCCTCTATTAGATTTGTTTAACTTCTCTACTAACATCTTCAAGGAAGCAGGTGGTCGTAAGCTAACAAGCTACGAGTGTCACCGTATGATGTGTAAGATAGCAGAGGTAGTTGTAGTTGGTGGTGTACGCAGGTCAGCTCTTATGTCTCTATCTAATCTAACTGACGAACGTATGCGTGGTGCTAAGTCTGGTCAGTGGTGGTCAGTCACACCTGAAATGGCATTGAGTAACAACAGTGTATGCTACACAGAGAAGCCCGACATTGGCATTTTTATGAAAGAGTGGACATCATTATATGAGTCTAAGTCTGGTGAGCGTGGTATCTTTAATAGAGAAGCAGCAATTAAACAGGTAGCTAAAAATGGTAGACGTGATACTAACCACGACTTTGGATGTAATCCTTGTAGTGAAATACTACTGAGAGATGGGCAGTTCTGTAATCTAACTGAGGTAGTAGTAAGAGCAGAAGACACACAGAAGGATATACTCCGTAAGGTTAGACTAGCTACTATACTCGGTACATTTCAATCATCACTAACTAACTTTAAACGCTTGCGCCCTAAGTGGGTACACAATACAGAAGAAGAAGCACTACTTGGTGTATCTCTTACTGGTATTATGGACAACAGCTTTATGAATGGTAGTAATACAGATAGAGGACACCACGGTAAGCGCAGTCTTCCTGATTTTCTATCTGACCTTCGCAAAGAAACAGTAGTAACAAATAAACATTGGGCTGAACTAATGGGTATCAATCAATCTACTGCTACTACTGCTATTAAACCTAGTGGTACAGTCAGTCAGTTAGTTGATAGCGCTAGTGGTATACATACTAGACACAATGATTACTACCTACGTAGAGTTAGAGCAGATGCTAAAGACCCAATAGCACAGCTTATGGAAGACCAAGGCATACCTTGTGAAGCTGATGTAATGAAACCTAATAGTGTTAAGGTATTTACCTTCCCTATGAAAGCACCTGAAGGAGCTATACTTAGGAATGACAGGACTGCTTTAGAACAGCTAGAGCTATGGCTTACTTACCAAAGATACTACTGTGAGCATAAGCCTAGTGTAACCATTAGTGTTAGAGAGCACGAGTGGATGGAAGTAGGGGCGTGGGTATACAAACACTTTGATGAAGTGTCAGGTGTAAGTTTCCTACCACACTCTGACCACTCATATCAGCAAGCACCATACGAAGACTGTACTAAAGCAGAGTACACAGCACTGGCTAAGAAGATGCCTAAGTCTGTGAACTGGGACTTAATCAGTGAGTATGAGCTTACAGATATGACAGTGGGTACTAAAGCATTAGCCTGTACTGGTAGTGTGTGTGAGTTAGTTGACCTAGTAGAAGAAGAGAGGGATGTAGAATGAACCTTCTAATAATAATACTAGTAGGCGTAGGGCTTGTGCTTGTTGACGACAACCCTAAAGACTTACCAACAATAGTTGAGGAGCAGTTAATCTGTAAACCTTTTGATTCTAATATGTGTGACGGATGGAGAAAAGAATGATATATAAAATAAGAGATTTAATTATGTTATTAATAGCAGGTACAACAGCAGGTTGTATGGTGTATGTAGTTATGTTTTTAAATGCACTACAGAAAGGATGGCTTGTATGAATGAGAGTAAAGTTATAGAAGCACTTAACGGTTTGCAGTATAACTTTGAACCGATGGACGACAAGTTCTCTAGGTATGATGCCTTTGATAAAGACCACGGTATTATGTTAGAGATTAAATGCAGGAATAAACATTACCCTGATACTATAATTGAGAGGATAAAATATGATTGGAATAAAAAGTTTGCAGAGAAAAACAATTTTGAATTTTGGTACGCAGTGGCTATGCCGAGTACAAAAGATGACACCGGTGTCACGATTATTTATGTCTTTGACCCTGCCAATATGGAGGATGAAGAAGAAGGTTATGACTTTAAGTGGCACACAAAAAAACTCCCTCAGAACACGGAGTTCAAAGGGAGGAGTTGGATTGACAAAGAAGTAGGGTATCTACATATAGATGATGCCCTTATGTCCTTTACCGAGAGGACGAATCATTAGGTATAGCTAACATACCTACTCCAATATTACCATAACCCTGCAGTTGCCTACCTTGTTCATAGAGTAGGTCTGCAGGTTTTGCTTTGGCTGTTTGCATTTCTTTTACCATAGCTTTATAATCATTTAGTTTTGCTATAGGGTTATCATCAGCAATAGCCTTAACTCTTTTTTTCTTACCTGTGTCGTATCTGATTCCTTTAATATTAGGTTCAGCAGTTCTTTTACTAGACCTTAGAGACATAGTTTTTATGTTGCCTATAGTTGGTGTTGTTATCATAACAAGTCTATTAGGCAAGGCGTATTTATTAACAAAATTAGGTATAAATTTTTCTAAGAAATTATGTTCATCACTAACCGCAGACACCATACGACCTGACGGTTTAAATCCTGAAAGAACATTAACTCCACCCTCTGTAATAGAGCTACCTGCCATACTAAAATTCATCCACACATTACCATCTTTAATTTGTATTGATGGTGTGTAAGTTTCACGAGGTGCGTTAACTTTATCTTGCCACCACTGTTTACTAAAAATATTTTTACCGGGAATTCCTGTTGTTTTAAATTTTCCTATTCCTTCTTTCTTAGGTCTTGTGTATGTCTGCTTACCAAGATACTCTGCTAATTCTTCAAGGCTCATTTTCTCTACCGCAGGGTTATCAAAAGCTTTCTGAACTACATCTAACTCACCACCTTCCTTACCTAGATATCGTTTCATATCACCAAAGTGATTGCCTCCTACAGTACCACTGTCATTCTTTATAAAAAACTGAGAGTTGTCTGCTTTAGAAATAGAAACTTTATTATCCTTCCAAACATTTCCAATAATATCTTCCATAGCATTTAGTTCTTCTGTAGTAGCAACACCTGAAGAACCTTTCTGTACTGAATGAAAACCTTCTGCTTGTTCTGCATAGCTCCCTTTCTTAAAAGGAACGTATCCTCTGTTACCTAGCTTCAGCATTAGTTGTTCGCTTAATTGCCTTTCACCAACAGCACCTGATTGTTTTGCTATGTGTGATTGATACAAAGCTCTATGAACATATTCTATATCTTCATTAACTTTAGGGGATATAGGTTTACTTATCATCCCTTCTCTATTTATCTTATCACTTCTCCAGAGTGCTCTATTTTCTGGAATAGCTGTAGTTTTTATTGCGTTTTTTAAACCTACTCCTACAGTCTTAGCTACACCTGCAGCCCATTCTGCTCCTTTGTATGTAGCAACTGACATAGGTTGGGACAAAACATCATTGGCAGGCATAAGCATTGGTGAATCAAAGGCTTTACCTACTTTCATTTTCTCTGCCCTAGCTTTAGTTGGTACGCTAGGTCCATAAAATTCATCTATGTAATTAGGAATTGCCGATAGCGTAGAGCCTTTCATTGCACCCTTCTCTACATTAGCACCGGCTTTAGCACCAGCACGCATCATACCCATACCTTTAAATATAGAGCCAATAGGTACAGCATTTAAAGGGTCTACTAATAAATTAGCTAAGGTGGAAGCTATGTAAGCGCTGTGCTCAGCTCTTCCTTCTCGTTCAGACCAACTTTTTTTAGCTAAGTCTTCATCAAATAATTGTTCAAAATCATAGTTCTCTTCTTGGTTCCAACCACGAACCATACCCTCAAAGCGAGTCTCATCTTTTCTCTTGCCCCCTACAAAATATCCTTGTAGTGCATTAGAAGGCTTGTCTATAGCACTAAGTGTTTCAGTAAACCAACCCATTATAGACCTACTTTATTTAAGAATAATAATCTATTGTATCTATCAGCTTCTTCTCTTCTTCTTTCTAAGTGAGGGTCCGAAGGCTTCTCATACTGCTCTGAAAATACTTGAGCTTTATCTTGTGCTGACCCTTGACCTTTAAATGAATCAGAGAGCATACCTCTAGCCCTCCAACCTAGGTCGTGAGGTCTACTACCCTTCTTTCCATAGATGTTTGAGTGTACAAACTCAGCTTGTTTGTCTTTAGTATTCTCACCATCACTTATAAAATTATTGTAGTCTCTTAACTGACCTTTCTCAAACTGGAACATTCCTCTTCCGGGACCACCACCTTGTTTTTGTTTCTCACTAAAACTACCACCAGTCTCAACAGATATGTTAGCCAATAGAGGAGCTAAGTTTTTATACTCAAAGCCTGCTTTTAATAAACTATTAATAGCCTGCTGTTCATTAGCTGTAAATATACCTTCCATTAATTCTTTAAAGCTTGTTTTGCTTTCTTTTTTATCTTATTAAGCTCAGCCCTTATAGACTTAACTTGTTTACTATAATCTTCTTTGCTTAGTCTTCCACCTTTATAATCTTTAAAGGCAGAATTAAGTAATCGAGTAAGTGATTCCATCTGACCAGTATACTTCATACCTATACGATTCTTAAACTTATTCATCTGGTTCTTGTCATAAGTCTTTAACTTAATACCGGGTATTAAATTTAGCATAGCTTCTTTAATAGTTGAGTCATCTTTAGTAGGATGCTTCTGACCATTAGCTTTAATAGAATTAGATAACTTACTCCACTGATGATACATAGGCATAAACTCTTTCTCTAATATATTCATTCGTGCGCCTCTCTCGTAGCTTGGTATGTCAGAACCAACACCCGGAAGCATAGACTTACTAAAGGTATCAAAGCCAGTAGCAGCTTTAGCTAAACTTCCGATAGCACCAAAGGATGGTTGCAACGGAGCAGGAACCATAGGTATATGTATACCTGAGCCTTCTATGTCTAGTATGTCACCACCCGGTATGAACCTAGTAGTATCAAGGTATTGACTCTTGTCTGTTCTAGGAACTTTAATTAAAGAACTAGAAACACCCGGCATACCTAAAGAACTTAGGTCATAACCCATATTTAATTCTTTCTGGTACTTACGTTCTAACTCATAGTCACCCGGAGCTATATCTTCTCCTACCATATTAGCACCTTGTAATATTAGTGCCCACTTAGCCAGCTTCCAAGGTCTTTTCACAGCAGTCTCAGCTAGTATAGGAGCGATTCTGTAAGTGTAGGCAATGAAAGGTAAGGCTGACTCTCTAAGGAGCCTAATTCCCGGGGCTGATATTTCGTAGTCTAGCATAGACCTGCGTGCAAATCTTGCAGCTTCATCAGGACTCTCTCCCATTGCTAATCTAGTTTTAAATGCACCGAGTCTGAACACTTGGTCCTCTGCTTGATAGAGTGTATCCATTGGGGTCTGCTTAGCAAACGCTTTAACTTTATCCCAACCTCTCTGTAGTGTACTTGAGAACTGTGCATCATCTTTATTTTTAAGAGACATATACTTTTTAAAGATAGCAATCTCGTGGTCCTTTAATTCTCTTGACATCATATCAGCATCGAAGACACCTAACGATTCTGCTAGTTTAAAATCTTCTGACTTTTCACCTTTTAAACCTGCTTTTAAGAAATCACTACCAGCACTGCGTAGTTTTTTCCAGTCACCATCTTGCCAATCATACAAGACAAAGTTAGAGCCTACGTTATTAGTGTGTACTGTAGGATTTAAAGTTGTCTTACCTCTCTTCCAAAACTGAAGAGCTTTATGATGAAACTTAGTAAGACCACCAAAGCTACCATCACCCCTGTTCCATCTCTTATAGCTGTTAGCTATAGTAAGGTCAGTATATACTTCTTTAGGAACCCATTTGCCAGACAGAGAACCAAACTCTTTTACATCAGTTCCTTTAATAGTTGTTCCGGGAATCTGCATCCACTCATTCCCTGAATCTGCAGGCTTCTTTGAGAGTGATACAGGGCTACCATCTATAATCATTTTATCTATATCGTCATAGAATTTAAAAGCAGAGATGTCATTAACCATAAGATTACCGGTCTTAGCCATTGCGTGCCCAGCGCTTAATACCTCACCCATCTTTGCTCTATCTTCTGGACTCCAGTCTTTATTAACCTTTACGGTCTTAGCACCTGCGTCTTCACTAACTATTCTCCAACCATCTTTTGTATGAGCACCAACTAAGTCTTTAGCAATAACTTTAGTCTCACCTCTACGCATAAACTCAGCACCAAATACTCTTATTTCTTTCTCAGCACCCATTCTTTTCTTGACATAAGGGTCTTGATGTTTTTCATAAGAACGGTATAAGTACTTACCTTTGTTTGTTGTATACACTGCTTCATCTAGTATCTTTAAGTCTACTAACTCCTGACCTATTTCATCTACTAGTTTCCTACCTTCATCAGTTAAATCTTTAAGATGACCGGGCATTTTAGTTTCTTCACCAGTAAGTAATTTATATAGTAGCTTATCATCAGCTAAACCTAGCGTTGCATACTTGCCTACTACCTCGTCAAACCTTGAAGCCCATTGTTGTTCTGCTTGTCTTCTATTCATCTTAGCATTAACGTATGCTTTAGGAAGACCAAAATTATCAATAAAATATTTACCAAATGTCTGACCAAACTTGTGCTCTTTAATAGCAGTGCCACCTTTTTTTATTTGGTTATATATAGGTGCACCTACGTTAGCGCCTACTTTAGCTACTCCCTTTGAAATCATTCCTAAATCTTCAGCTACTTTGCCGGTGTCTATTGCAACACCTAGATTAGAGTATCCCTTTTTCATCGCAGGTAACATAGAATTACTAAACTTAAACATAGCAGGTGATAAGACTCCACCACCAGCAACTCCATAAGCTGTGTTAGATAACCTTGTGTTGCCTGCTTCTTTGTCAACGTAACCAATAGGTGCTGATAGTGCTCCAACCATCATACCTGCTTTAGTAGCACTCCATAAATTCTTAGCTTTCATTCCGGGTATAACCCAACCTACTGGGTCACCAAACAAACCTGCTGTATAAGCAGCTAATATAGTACCTCCATATTCTGGGTCAGCTATATACTCATTGAGCTTGACCATATCTGCAGCCATCTCATCTTCTTGTATATTAAATAATTGTTTTATACCACGATAGGTATCGCCTACGCCTAAGCGTGCAGCAAAAGCTGCTTTATCTGCAACTGAATCGTGAGAATAAGTCTGCGATAGAGTAGGCTCTTGAAAAATACCATTTAAATTGACTGGGGTATACGTAGGTTTTTTACCTTGGTTTGCCAATGAACCAAAAGAAGATAAATCTACAACTGTGTCTGCCATTGAGACTCCTTATTAATTACGTTTTATACGTGCTTCTGGTATCTGAATTCCTTGGTTTCTATAATCTTTAACATTCTGGAATCTCCATTTTTTAAACGCTTTGAATTCTGCCTTACCTTCTTTAGTGTTAGAAAAATCTATTGCTTTATAATAAGTATATCTTTTATCAGCATTGCTTCGTTTTACATCTACTTCAGCATTATCAATCATAGAAGCATAAAGTGCATCACCTGATAATGTAGGGTTTGGGTCCCTTGCTACATCAAAGCTAGCTCTAGTATTACCAGCACCTGTAAGAATGTCCATACCAGCAAATGCTTTATCTTGTAAAGCTCCTGTTACAATTGCTCTAAGCATATCTTTATTAAAAGAAGGCATATTTT
>Ga0209071_1000688_pt1 | contig 15542 bp, 17 predicted proteins | sample CoawatmetaG10DNA_2_FD_187513 | JGI IMG/M metagenome (GOLD analysis project Ga0209071, IMG submission 187513) | Marine microbial communities from the West Antarctic Peninsula - Coastal water metaG108-DNA (SPAdes) (version 2) | ecosystem: Environmental > Aquatic > Marine > Coastal ... | reverse complement strand
CTTTCTGGGTTAATTGGTATCTGACCAGATACAAACAAGAACCCTCCGGCTTTAACAGCTTGAGAGTATGGCCCAATTGCTTTTGGAGCTTTTTCTGTAAAAATAATCTCTTTGGTCATGCTGTTTATCTCCTTTGAAAACATTAAATTTGGCAACAAAAGAATTGTACATAATAAAACAATAGATCGTTTAATCATTTTTCATTTATCAGCCTTTCGCAGCTAGAAGTAGCCTTTTTTGATCTAACTTTTTGCATAACTACTTCCAATTCTGCAGAATTTTTAACCTGTATATCCATTTCAATGCCTGTAAAATTCTGATCAATTGTTTTTGTAATTACCGCATCAACATTAAGGCCTGCTCTAGTAAAAATTGAAACAATATCAGATAAAACTCCAATTTTGTTTTCAGTAGTAATGCTTAGCTTTACTTTATAGATATATTCTTTTTTATTTGAGCCCCATATAGCAGGCATATATCTTTGATCTTTGTTTATAAAGGGGGCTACTTGCTTACATTTTTGGTGATGAATAACGATACCCCTTTCAGTGTCAGAGTGCGCGATGGCGGCATCTTGATAAATAGGCATACAGCATTTTGCAAATACAATAGAAACACCCTCTATATGATTATCTATAATTGTTAAAGGGTTGAGGCCTTCGGTTTCTGTACTTTTTCTAATTTGAAGTCCTGAATAAAATCTTTCAGCAACAATATTTCCTGTTCTCTTTCCTGAGCCCAGTTCTGTTAATAATTTGGTTAGTGAAGTTACTCCAATGGAATCTAATATAGCTCTTAGAGAAGTGCCTGTAATATCTGAAAGACTTACGCCTGATCTTTTTAATTCAGACTCCAGCATGACTTTTCCTGCCTTTCTGGCTGCAGATGATTTTTGACTTTGGAGTCTATGTCTAATTCCATTTCTTGCTTTGCTGCTAACAACAAAATTTAACCATGCAGGATTAGCTTCAACTTTTGATTTAGCAATAATTATCTCTACAGTCTGCCCGCTCTCAAGTTCAATATTTAAAGGAGCCTCTCTTCTGTTTACCTTGCAACCAACTATGCTATCACCCAAATCTGTATGAACTTCGTATGCAAAATCTATTGGAGTAGCTCCTGTTTTCAGGCTATAAATATGTCCTTTTGGAGAAAATAAATATACCTCATCTGAGTCTAAGTCCATTTTAATACCTTCCGCAAAATCAGAGGAGTTTACAGATTTCTTCTGGGAGTCTATTAATCCTGATAACCATCTACTAGCCCTTAGCTCGACCCCATGACTAGAATCCTTTGTCTTATAACCCCAGTGAGCCGCTATGCCTTCATTTGCAGTAGCCCACATACTTCTAGTTTGAATTTGAACCTCTATTGGAAAAGCATTTAGAGCCAGTAAGCTGGTATGAAGAGCTTGATAGCCATTTGATTTAGGTATTGCAATGTAGTCCTTAAACTTATTTTCAATAGGTGAAAAATAGTTATGAATTATGCCTAATGCTCTATAACAATCATCAGTAGAATCTACCAAAATTCTAAACCCATATACATCTAGTATCTCTGAGAAAGGTTTATGTTTTGTTTTAATTTTGTTGTAGATGCTGTATAAATTTTTTTCTCTTCCCTTTACAGCTGCGTCTTCTATTTTATTTGTCTTAAGGTGTGCTTTAAGTTCCTTTCTTATCTTTTCAACTATCTTTTTCCTTCCTCCACTAGAGCTTTCTATAGCACTTTCAAGCATCTCTGCTCTAAGTGGATGCATGCATCTAAACGATATGTCTTCGAGCTCGGCCCTGATATCCTGCATACCAACCCTTAGGGCTAGAGGGCCATATAGCTCAAGAGTTTCTTTTGATTTTATAATTTGCTTAGCTCTTGGAAGATTTTCTATTGTTCTCATATTATGTAAACGGTCACAAAGCTTAACTAAAATTACTCTTACATCATGAGCCATAGCTAAAGCCATTTTTTGCAAGTTATTCGCATCTCTCTCTAATCTATCAGTAATATTTAGATTACTTAACTTACTAACGCCATCTACTATATTGGCAACATCGTCCCCAAATAACTTAATTAGATTATTTTTTTGCACATCACAGTCTTCCAGAACATCGTGCATTAAAGCTGCGCAAATAGAATCAACGTCCATTTTTAGTTCGAGTAAAATATTAGATACAGCTACTGGATGAGAGATATAAGGAGTTCCATCTTTTCTAAGCTGCCCATCATGAGCATGAAAAGCAAAGTTATAAGCTAGTTGAATTTTCTTAAGTTCTTTGTCGTTAAGATAGGCTTTGGTAGCCTTATAGGTGGGATTGGGGAGTTTTAGAAGTTCACTGTCAGCGAAGTCCTTCAATAAATGAGCTTGGAGAACCTTTTTATTCAAAATAGCTCTCCGAAATTCATCTAACCAATAGTATCTGTTTCTTGGTTGCCTGGAACTGCAAATTCATCTAACAGGACATCTTCTTCCAAAGTTCTCTCAAGAGTCTCTTTATCTAATAGTCCTGCTTCAATTTCTCTTAAAGCAACAAGGGTTGGTTTGTCATTATCCCATTCAACAAGAGGGTCTCTGCTTGTGGTAGCAAGCTGACGAGCTCTTTTTGAAGCCATAATAATTAGATCAAATCTACTTGGTATTTTCTCTAAACAATCTTCAACTGTAATTCTAGCCATATAATTTCTCCTAGGGCGTGTATTCTAAGGGCTAACTACCCATTAAGACAACAAATCTCTTAAGATTTTTTCATTATTATCGTCAGGCTCAGCTAAATCCCCATCAATTATGATGGCAGAAAGGGCTTTACATGCTGAATCAAAATCATCATTCAAAATCTTATAGTCAAAATCTTTAGCGTGTTCTAGCTCTTTTATTGCATTATTGAGTCTCTTATCAATAACCTCATCTGAATCTAATCCTCTTTTAACTAATCTGGACTTGAGTTCAGCCATACTTGGAGGAACTATAAAGATAGAAGTATTTTCTATGCCAGCTCTTTGAATTTGTTTAAATCCCTGAACGTCAATATCTAAAATAATATTTATTCCATGATTAACTCTATATTCAATATAAGATCTTGGTGTCCCGTATTGATGGTCGTGGACTTCAGCATTTTCAATAAATGCATGCTTATCTTTCTTGAGGGAATTAAATTCATCGTTAGACATAAAGAAATAATGCTTACCATTCTCCTCTCCATCTCGAGGCGATCTTGTTGTGGCAGAAATAGAGAGCTCTACATTGTCAAATGATTGAGTGATATAGCCAATCAAAGAGGATTTTCCCGCTCCAGATGGAGCAGATATAACGTATAACTTACCTTTATCTTTATTATTCAATATTCTGTGCCTGTTCTCGCATTTCTTCTACTGAAAGTTTCATATCTAATGCGATTTGTTTATATTTTGGTTGATCTAATTTTACAGATAAAGTGCTCGTTTCTCTAAACAACTCTTGCAGAATAAAATCAATCTTTTTCCCGCTAGATCTTGAGCTGGAGAGTTCTTTTTTAAGTGAGACAGAGTGAAAATTAATTCTTTCAATTTCCTCTGCAACATCATGCTTTAAAACTAATATAGCGACCTCTTGTTCTAACCTCGAACTATCTAGATTCTTAGTAAGATTTTGAATTTTGTCTCTTAAGTTATCGGATCGTTTTTTGGTTAAGCTTTTATTTAGCTTAGATAGTTTTAATGTACTCTTTTCGATATTGGTGATCTTTGATAAAAAGATTTTTTCAATTTTCGAACCCTCTGATGATCTGCTAGTGAGAAGTTGATCTAAAGATTCAATAAAAACTTTTTTTATTAGTTTTTGATCAATGGATATATTATGTTTAGATTGAACTATGCCAGGCATATCCTTAATGTCTGAAAAGTTAATATTGTCAGTGTTTATATTTGGAATATCTTTAATAGAATTTATTAGATTTTCTAATGAGGCTTGATTAATACTGTAAGAATTTGTAGATGGGAAATCTAATCTAAATCTAACATCAACACTTCCTCTTTGTATTTTTTTTGATAGAGAATTTCGTACAAAAACATCCAACTGATTATTGAGGTCATTGGGTTTTGTTGATACTTCAAGAAATCTATGATTAACCGTTTTAATTTCGCAATAAATCTCTATTTCCTTCTCAGAATACCTAGAAGATCCAAAACCTGTCATGCTATTTGTCATATGTTTATTGTATTTGTCTTGATGTTGAAGTGCTAGGTAAATTAGTCAAATAGCAGTCCAAAGCTCTTTAATTTTGTGTTACCAATACATCTCTCTGAAGGTATTAGATTCATATCTTCAGAACAATTGAAAGTATTTAAATCTAATGACTGTTCGTCAATATCAATAAAAAATTTAATAGCCTTGGCTGCATTATTTCTGTGTAGTTTATTGAAAGGCAGTTTTATAGATTTCTCATCATACAAGCCTGAGAATCTTAAAATAGTTAATTTATTTCCAAAAAAGGATTTCAACAGCTCTTCATATTCTTTAATAATAGTCCCTCGATAATCTGAAGGCATGGGAGTAATTTCTTCATTCAAAATTCCAATTTGATCAGCGCCGTAAACTCTTGTTGAAGATATCGCTATAATTTTTTTATATTGCGTTAATGTTAACGATTTTTTGATATTAGAGACGGATTTTATAAAGCCATCTATATAGCCATTTTCATTTCTTTCGCTGGGCTTTGGAATAATGATAATTGAATCAAAAGATATATCCTTAAGATCAAATAATTTCTCTGAGAGCCAGTCCCATTGATATGAAAAAACATTCTCTTGCTCAGCAGCACTTCTACTAAGAGTATACAAAGAGATATTGCGGTTATCGAGATATGATTTTAGCCTGCTTCCAATATCTCCATAACCAATGATAAGGATATTTTTATGCATTCTGTAATTTAACATATGATCCAGAGAAGAGCCTCTGGATCATATAAGTTTTAAGATTCTTAAAAGAAAATGCCGTTAAGTGGTAGAAGTGAAGATATAACAAGACTCACCATTGCCATAACATTAATTAAAATGTTCATTGCAGGTCCGGAGGTATCTTTGAACGGATCTCCAACAGTATCTCCAACTACTACAGCGGAATGAGTATCAGAACCTTTTCCACCCAGGTTACCTTTTTCTACATACTTCTTAGCGTTATCCCATGCTCCACCAGCATTAGCCATAAATAGAGCTAAAGCTACGCAACCTAAAAGACCACCGGCTAGCATGCCTCCAAGTGCAATTGCACCTAGGCCAAAACCAACCACTGCTGGCATAGCAACAGCTATAACTCCAGGTAGCATCATTTTTTTAAGCGCTGCTTCGGTAGCAATTTGAACACATTTTTCTGAATCCGGATCAGCAGTACCTTCCATTAATCCTGGAATTTCTCTAAATTGTCTTCTAATCTCATTAATCATTTCAAAAGCAGCATCACCAACTGCTGTCATAGTTATTGAAGATATTAAGAAAGGTATACATATACCAATAAACATACCCACAAGAACCATAGGATCAGTAAGAGAAAGAGAGAAAGCATCTCCATACTTTAGAGAAACTTGAGCTGAATAAGCTGAAATAATTGCAAGAGCTGCTAATGCTGCCGCTCCAATTGCAAAGCCTTTTCCTATTGCTGCAGTTGTATTACCTAACTCATCCAATGAATCAGTTATATCTCTAACTTCCTTACCCATGCCTGACATTTCAGCAATTCCACCTGCATTATCAGCAACTGGACCATAAGCATCAATTGCCATAGTAATTCCAACAGTAGAGAGCATTCCTACAGCTGCTATACCAACTCCGTAAACACCTGTTATTCCAGCACTACTTGCTAATGAAGTAGAGACTAAAATAATAGTAGCTAAAATAATAATAGGTATAACTACAGATTGCATTCCAACAGCTAGTCCTGAAATCATAACTGTTGCAGCTCCTGTTTCGCCTGATTCAGCAATCTTTTTCACAGGATTACCACCAGTATAATATTCTGTTATTAACCCAATAAGTACGCCTCCGACAGCTCCTGAAATAACACAATATAGAACTTCTAAAGGAAGACTCATGTGTTGAATTAAGAAATAAGCCATAACTACAAAAATTACAGGTGCTAGTAGCGTTCCTGATCTAAGCGCGCTAGCTGGCTCTTTAGCTGATGCAAGTTTAACAATGAAGATTCCCATGATAGATGCTATCAAACCAACAGAGGCAAGTGCCAAAGGTAACATCATTAAGTTTTCAGAATCTGCAGATTGAATAGTGTATGCAATAGCTATAGTAGCAATCATTGACCCGCAATATGATTCAAAAATATCTGAACCCATTCCAGCAACATCACCAACATTGTCTCCAACATTGTCAGCTATAACACCAGGATTTCTGGGATCATCTTCTGGTATCCCAACTTCTATCTTACCTACGAGATCAGCTCCGACATCGGCACTCTTTGTAAATATGCCTCCGCCGACTCTTGAAAATAAAGCTACAACCGATGCTCCCATTCCAAAACCCTCTAAGGCATGAACATGTGAACCGCCATCGAATGCATAAAAGTAATATAAGCCGCCCAAACCAATTAATCCTAGAGAAGCGACACATAGCCCCATTACAGATCCACCGTAGAATGAGACAGATAAAGCTGCTGCTGCACCATCTTTCTGAGCAGCTGTTGCAGTTCTAACATTCGCTTTAGTGGCTGCGTACATTCCAATGAAACCTGCTAAAGAAGAACAAGCTGCGCCAACTACAACTGCAATAGCAGTTTCAGTTCCCAGAAAAATCTGAGATAAAATAACTAGAACAACAATGAAAACAGTTAAGTATTTATATTCGGTCTTCATGAAAGCTAAAGCTCCAGCATGAATTTGATCTCCAATTTTTTTAACCTTATCCTCTCCATCTGGATATCTCATAACAAGCAAATAAACCACAAAAGCAGCTATCATGCCAAGTACGCCTAATAAAGGCGGGAAAAGTGCAATATTCATACAATGTAACCCCAAAAATTTTGAAAGAAGCATTCTATCAAAATATTATAAAAAAAAACGTATATCTTTAATCTATTTATTAAAAATATCTTTATCTAAAAGACCTTCTGACTCAGCCACTATGCAAGCAATTGCTGCATCACCAGTAACATTGACTGATGTTCGTAACATATCAAGTATTCTATCTACAGCGAGAATGATTCCTATAGCCTCAAGTGGAAGGCCAAACTGTTGAAGAATAATAACAAGGGTAATAGTTCCAGCTGAAGGAACTGCAGCAGTCCCTATAGAAGTAACTACTGCCAAAATAACCACTTGGACATACTGAAAAAGGGTTAAATCAATGCCAGACATCTGGGCAATAAAGATAGTTGCCATACCTTGCATGATCGCAGTCCCATCCATATTTATAGTAGCTCCAACGGGAATTACAAAAGATGCAACATTCTTGTTAACACCCAGATCATCTTGAACTGTTTTTAATGTTACGGGAATGGTTGACTTGATGATGTTGAAAAGGCAAAAATTGCGACTTCTTTCATTTTTTTGAAGAAGGTCCAAATATTAAGATTTGTAAATATTTTTAAAATTAAAGAGTAGGTAACAAAGGCATGAATTATGAGAACTGAAATTAATAAAATAACGTACTTAAATGCTTCCTGAAAAATATCTAATCCATCAGCAATGACAAACTTTCCAATTAAACAGAATACTCCGATTGGAGCGAACGAAATGACCATGATCACAAGCTGCATAAATACTGTATTTAACTTCTCAAACGCCTCACTAAAATTTCCAGTGAGATGGTTTGTTTTGTTTAAAGCTAAGCCAAATAAAATACTAAAGAAAACAACAGCTAACATCTGGTTTTGAGCCATCGCTTCAATAATATTTGATGGAAAAATGTCTAGAATTGTTTCGTATATCCCCTGACCTTCTGGAAGATTTTCTGGAGGTGCAATATTTGAAGAATACCCCGCTCCTGGTTTAAATATTGAACCTACTATTAATGACAGACTTACGGCAATTGCTGTTGTGGATAAATATAAGGTAATTGTTTTAAAAGTAATATTCCCCAAACTTGTCATGCTAGTAAGAGAAGAGATTCCTGATACAAGCGAGAAAAACACTCATGCTAGTAAGAGAAGAGATTCCTGATACAAGCGAGAAAAACACTAGAGGAACAATCAAAAGCTTTAATAGATTAACAAAAATTGCACTGCCTAAATTAAATACATATACCTTTATAAAGGTAATTAGACTTGCAGGGAAAATATTTAAATAAAAGAACATTGACCCAACCAAAAAGCCAAGAAACATTCCTAGTAATATATTTCTGGTAAGATTTTTGGGTGTTTCGATCATTATATCTCTATCATATCAAAATCTTCCTTACCTACACCACATTCTGGGCATAACCAATCCTCTGGGACATCTTCCCATTTAGTTCCTGGCTCAATACCATCATCAGGCCATCCAAGAGCCTCGTCATAGATTAGTCCACAAACTATACATTCCAACTTTTTAAATTCAGTATCCATATTAAATATTTTAGAAAAATTAACTTTTAAATTTTAAAAACTTCGACGGTATAATATCAGATTTAAACGGTTTAATTAATGCAGCTTGAACAAATATCATCATGGGATACTTTTAACAAAATTAAGTTACAAGTAAGCGACGAAATAAAATCTTGGTTGCTTGAGAAAGGACCAATAACAAAAAGAATTAAGTTCGTAAAAAAATTTAGATTGGAACTATTACAAGATGAAATATCTGAGGTTGATAAAGTAGAAAAAGCTTTTATTAATTCTAAATCAAGAAAGATTAGAGTGAGAGAGGTTGTATTATATGGAAATACTAAACCTATGGTTTTTGCTAGAACAATAATACCGAACACAACCATAGAGAAAGGTTTTGCTAAGCTAGGCACATTAGGCAAAAGTCCGCTTGGAGATATTTTATTTAAAAAAGATATATTCACAAAAGATAAGGTTGTGTATGCATCATTCAAGTATAAAAAGAGAAAGTATAAAAAGAGAATATTTTGGGGAAGAAAAACTAAATATACTGTTAAAAATTTGCCTTTTTCAGTCATGGAAGTTTTTCTTGTTAAGTAATAAAGAGGAGTATAAAAATTAAAAAATTTCTAGAGCTAGCAAGACTGGATAAACCAATTGGTATATTTCTATTGCTATGGCCATCTTTGCTAGGACTTCTTCTTGCTGGACTTGAAACGAACATTGAATTTAAGAATGTGTTAATTGTTATTTTAGGATCAATACTAGTGAGATCTTGTGGCTGTGTTATTAACGATATAAGTGACTATAAGTTTGATAGGTTGGTAAAGAGAACTGCGGGAAGACCTATTGCAACTGGAGTTGTTAGTTTGCTAGAAGCCTGGGTATTTTTTATATTTCTTGGCTGTTTGTCATTAGGCTTACTATCTTTAACACCACATTTAACTTTAAAGATTTCAGCTTTATGCGCCCTCCTAATTGCAATATACCCAATGGCGAAAAGATTTATTAAAGCTCCTCAGTTTGTCTTAGGTATAACATTTGGATCAGGAGTCATTATTTCGCATTCACTTCAATCTGATAGCTTTTCTTTATCATTGTTGATACTTTATTTTGGAGTCGTGGCATGGATAATTAGTTTTGATACTTTTTATGCTTTAGAGGATATTGAAGATGATAGGAAGCTTGGAATTAACTCTACGGCAATTTTATGGGGAGACAACGCAATAACCATCGCAAAATATCTACATTATATTTTTTATACATCACTCGTACTTATTGCTTATATCAATGAATTTTCTCTATTTTTTATTCCGATAATTATTACGCTTGTTGCAATGCATTACTACCAGATGAAACTTGTTGCTGATAAAAAATATCTAGATTCATTTAAATTTAATAACTGGATTGGAATAGTTTCAGTGATAAGTTTTGTCTCAGAGGTTTATATTTTTTAAATTTCTTCATATGACTATAAAAAATAAATTCCTAAAAAATATTTCAGATACTCATGGAGAAGATCTTAAGAAAATATTAGGCAAAGAAGATTCTCCATTTATTTCATTTGAGTTTCTTGATGCCTTGGAAAAGAGTATGTGTGTAGGAGATTTATCAGGCTGGCAGCCAAAACATTTAAGCATATTTAATGAGAATAAACTGTCAGGTTTTATGCCTCTTTATTTGAAAGATAATAGTCAGGGTGAATTTGTATTTGACCATCAATGGTCATACGCTCTGAATAGAGCTGGAAGGCATTATTATCCCAAGCTTATCAGTGCAATACCCTTTACTCCATGTGAAACAAAGAAATTTATCTACGAAGACGTGCTCGATGAAACTCATTTTATCAATCCAACAAAAGAATTAATGAGAGAAGAGAGCATTGAATCATGGCATATACTTTTTCCAAATCCAGAAATAAAAAATCTCCTTTTAAGCAATGATTTTATAGAGAGAAGTGGCTATAGATTTGTCTGGAATAATAAAAACTACGCTGACTTTGGGCATTTCCTAGAGATATTCACATCCAGGCAAAGAAAGAATATAAAGGCAGAAAGAAAAAAAATAAATAATCTTGATATATCTTTTACAGTCAAAGATAGTGAAAATTTGGAAGAACAAGACTGGAATACATTTTATAAGTTTTATAAAAATACCTACTCGGAAAGAATGCAGGCACCTTATTTAAATATAGAATTTTTTAAGTTAGTTCATAAACATAGATCGTCTTTAAAACCTGTTCTTTTCTTTGCTGAGCATGGCGGGGAAAAAATTGCAGGATCCTTGTGCTTTCAAGGTGAGGATACTTTATATGGAAGGCACTGGGGTGCTTCAAAGGATATAGACAGCCTTCATTTTGAATGTTGCTACTATCAAGGAATAGACTATTGCATAGAAAAGGGTATTCAATTTTTTGATCCAGGCGTGCAAGGTGAACATAAAATAAGAAGAGGGTTTGAGCCAAAAAAAAGTAACTCCTATCACTTTATTCTTAAAGAAGATTTTAGAGAGGCTATAAGGGCTTTTTGTTCAGAGGAAGCTAAATCTATTGATAACTATTTAACTGCTTGTGATGAATATACACCGATTAAAAAAGAATATAGAATTTAGTAATGCTAAGAACTTTACCTACAACCTCTCATCATATTGCTATTTGCGAAGGTAATTTTTTGAGACTTTCCCGACTCCTTAATAAGTTTTCTCAAGAGAAATATGCCTTTGAGACCGTGAATCCGAACTCATCACATTTAGATATAAAATTCTTAGTGCTTAACAAAACAAAGCATACGGTTCTGCTCGAAGCCAGACAGAGTAAAGTTGGAAAAAATACACTTAATAATTTTACTATAAGAATTCAGGTAAGCTTGGATGCGAAACTTGCTGAGGTTACTTCCTACCAGGGAGAAAAACCAATTCCTTTTTTTATAAAGAAATCAAAAATTCAATCCTATGATGAAAAAATGCAACAAAATAGATTTCTTACAGAATGGTTAGAAAGTATATTTATATCAGGAATATCTCCAAAGGAAAATATTAAAGATATTATTAAGAATGACTAAAACCATTCTATATCTTCATGGGTTTAAATCTTCATCAGAGTCTTCAAAAGCTCAAGATATAAAACATTTTATAGCGAAGAATACTAAAAAAACTAAGATTATTATTCCAGATCTAGATGATAATTTTCAAAATGCTCATAATCAAATAGAAGAACTTATTAGGGTATCTGGATCAGATATTGTTTTTATGGGAAGTTCTTTAGGGGGATACTATGCCTCCTATTTTTCACAAAAACTTAAAAAAAAGGCTGTTCTGATAAATCCAGCCGTGTACCCATTAGAAGATTTTGAAGTGCATTTGGGAGAGAATGAAAACTATACAAGCGGAAATAAATTTACTATTACTAGTAAGGAAATTGATTTTATAAGAACACTTAGTTTCAAAAAATTACCAATACCTAACGATCTTCTTATCTTAATGGAATCAGGAGACGAGATTTTAAATTATAAAAAAAGTGCATCCTATTTTTCTGGTGCCCATATTGATATTTTATTTGGTGGAGGAGATCACTCATATTCATCATTTAAAACTAAGTTTAATAAAATTCAAAAATTTCTAGATATCAAATAAAAGCACATAATTAGTGCATTAATACATATATTGCTCATTATTGGTGCATAATAAGTTCATATTTTGTGCAAATAGGAGTATTTAATATGGCATGTAAATTGCATGTTATATAATAGTAAACATAAATTTTAGGAGAACTAATGTCAGAATATAAAACTTACGAATATGTATGGCTAGACGGCTATCAACCAGAATCTTCAATGAGAAGTAAGGTCAAAGCTACTGATGCGGATACCGCGCCTGATTGGTCTTTTGATGGCTCATCAACTAAACAAGCTGAAGGTGGAAGCTCGGACTGTCTGTTAATTCCAGTTCAGACTTATGCAAACCCTCACGGGCATGATTTGGTAATGACACAAGTTCAGTCTTCAGATCACACTACTCATTCTACTAACTACAGAGCTGCAGCTGAGGCAGTGGTTTCGGAAGATTGGTGGTTTGGCTTTGAACAAGAATTCTTCTTTACAGATCCTGAAACTGGCGAACCTTTAGGCTGGGAAAATGGAGAACCTAAAGCGCAAGGCGATTATTACTGCGGAGTGGGTGCTGGTAATGTAATAGGCAGAGAAATTTCTGATGCCCATCTTCAAGCATGTCTTGATTTGGGAATAACCCTAACAGGAACTAATGCTGAAGTTGCTCTTGGTCAATGGGAATATCAATGTCTAGGAAAGGGAGTAAAGGCAGCTGATGATTTATGGATAAGCAGATACATGCTTTATAAAATTGCTGAAGAATTTGGTGTTGGTGTGAATATTCATCCAAAACCAAAATCTGGTGACTGGAATGGCTCAGGCATGCATACCAACTTTTCAAATGAAGAAATGAGAAGTAATGGTACCGAAGCTCTTTTCTCATCAATGTGTGAAAAGCTTGGTGAAGTTCATGCAGATGGAATAGCTGCTTATGGTTCAGATAATGATATGAGACTAACCGGTCTTCACGAAACACAAAGTATTGATCAGTTCTCTTACGGCGTAAGTGACAGAGGGGCTAGTATAAGAATCCCTATCTACACTGTAGAGCATAACTGGAATGGTTATCTAGAAGATAGAAGGCCTGCTTCTAATGCAGACCCATACAAAATCTTATCGCACATAGTGGGAACATTAACAAAGTAATATCCCAAATTTATCGACTCCTTGAAAAAGGGGTCGATCGTTTTTAATGTTCAATCCTAAAGAACTTCAAACATCACTAATAAACCAACTATCCTCTGAAGTTATTATCTTGAATGCAGATTTGGATATTCTCTGGATAAATGATTCAGCATCAGCAAATGGATGGATATGTACATCAGATAAAACGAACTTAATAGCTGACCAATTTATAGAAGAAACAAATAAAGAGCTAACTAAATTATTAACATATTGCATATCATCGGGTAATTCAGTAACTAAAAGAGATTTTAAGCTTACTAAATTTGATGGAAAAAATAGAATAGTAGATCTCACCTCCAGTTGGTCTGAGGCTGATAATATTTTAATGATTGAATTATTGTGTGTTGAAAATCTTAATAAGATTATTGATTCTTCAAAAACATTTTCTACACAGAAAATTGCAACAAACCTAGCAAGAACTCTTGCTCATGAAGTGAAGAACCCCCTTTCAGGTATTAAAGGAAGTGCTCAAATACTATCTTCAAAACTAACTGATGATTTTTCTAAGAAATTCTTAAAAATTATCATCGATGAAACTGAGCGATTGAATAGCTTGGTGACTAAAATCCTCACTCCTCCTAAAAAGTTAAAACTAGAAGCTTTTAATATTCATTCAGCCTTGGAAAAGGTTTTTGCGTTATCTCAAGCAGATGAGCAAAAGAACTTACAAATAAATAGGGATTATGACCCAAGCATTCCAGAGATTCATGGAGATGAGAACTTATTTATACAGGCAATCTTGAATATTATTAAGAATGCCCAGCAAGCTCTTCTAGTAACCGAGAACCCTTCAATAACTATTAAATCAAGAGTGGCTTATGGTCAGCCTATTAATGGCAATATTCATTCAACAGTATGTGATGTGAGTATTATTGATAACGGGCCAGGAATTCCATTAGATATACAAGAGCAAGTATTTTTTCCAATGGTGTCTACAAAAGAAGATGGATCCGGTTTAGGTCTATCTATATCTCAAGATATCATCAGAATACACGGAGGAGCCATTTCATTTAAAACTAAATCTGGCGAAACAATCTTCTCAATACTAATGCCTATAAATATAGAATCTAATAACAGAGAGGTTTTAAGTGCATAAAATTTGGGTTGCTGATGATGATAGTGCCATCAGGATTGTTCTTGAAGAAAGCTTTTCAAGTTCCGGTTTTGAAGTAAGAACCTTTTCATCTGGGGATGATGTTGTAACTGAACTTAAATTAGAAGTTCCTGATTTAATACTTACAGATGTTCAAATGCCTGGGATGCTTGGCTACGATTTGTTAAAACATATTAATGATAATTACGAGAATATTCCGGTCATAATAATGACTGCCTTTACTGATATGCAGGCAGCTGTAGATTCATATGGTGGAGGAGCTTTTGAATACGTGCCTAAGCCCTTTGACTTAGATGATGTTACTCAGATAATCAATCGAGCTTTAGAAAAAAAGCCTATGACAAAGGGACTGAAAGCAAAGCCAAAGACAGACATCATTGGTGAGTCTCTTTCTATGCAAGGAGTTTTTAGGGCAATTGGTAAGCTTTCAAGTACAACTGCAACAGTGTTAGTTCAAGGAGAGTCTGGAACGGGGAAAGAATTAATTGCAAAATCACTTCATAAAAATAGTCCAAGATATGACATGCCATTTATAGCTTTAAATATGGCTGATATTCCTAAGGAGTTAGTTGAATCAGAACTATTTGGTCATGAGAAAGGAGCTTTTACTGGTGCGGTAGAAAGAAGAATAGGAAGATTTGAGCAAGCTAATGGTGGTACCTTATTTTTAGATGAAATTGGGGATATGCCTCTCGACTCGCAAACAAGGCTGTTAAGAGTTTTATCTAATAAAGAGTTTTACAGGGTTGGGGGAGATAAGCCTATAAAAGTTGATGTTAGGATTATTGCTGCTACCCATCAAAACCTTCATAACCTGGTATCTCAAAAATCATTTAGAGAAGATCTTTTTTACAGGCTGAATGTTATTAAAATTGAGGTTCCTCCCTTGCAAGATAGGAAAGAGGATATAGATGCTTTGGCTAAACATTTCTTAAAGCAACATTCTGATTCTCTTGGTGAGGAGTTGAGGGTCTTGTCAAAAGAAGCAATGGAAATTTTATCAATCTACAATTGGCCAGGTAATGTGAGGCAGCTAGAAAATATATGCTACTGGTTAACTCTTATGACGCCAACTCAGAATGTAAAGGTTCAAGATATGCCTACAGAAATTAAAGATTATGATGCCGTTGAAGAGCCA
>Ga0209071_1000687_pt1 | contig 15601 bp, 14 predicted proteins | sample CoawatmetaG10DNA_2_FD_187513 | JGI IMG/M metagenome (GOLD analysis project Ga0209071, IMG submission 187513) | Marine microbial communities from the West Antarctic Peninsula - Coastal water metaG108-DNA (SPAdes) (version 2) | ecosystem: Environmental > Aquatic > Marine > Coastal ... | reverse complement strand
CCCGAACCCCCTTATTCCGCCCCTTGGCGCTGCTTGCGCCTGCCTTGCTCGGTGGGTGCAGCGCCGTCGTGCTGGACCCGGCGGGCGATCTTGCAGTGCAGCAAGGCAACCTCGTGATTTTCTCGACGGTGCTGATGCTGCTGATCATCGTGCCGGTGATGACGCTCATTGCCGTGTTCGCGTGGCGCTATCGCTCGACCAACACCGACGCGCCCTATTCGCCCGAATGGCACCACTCGACCGCGCTCGAACTCGTCATCTGGGCGGCCCCGCTGCTGATCATCATCTGCCTCGGCGCGGTGACCTGGACCAGCACGCATCTGCTCGATCCCTATCGTCCGATCGGCCGCCTCGATGCGGGTCGCGCGGTCGCCGCGACGGCCAAGCCGGTGCGCGTTCAGGTGGTCGCGCTCGATTGGAAATGGCTGTTTATCTATCCCGATTACGGCATCGCGACGGTCAATGAGCTGGCGGCACCGGTCGATCGCCCGCTTCAGTTCGATTTGACCTCATCCAATGTGATGAACGCCTTTTATATCCCGGCGCTGGTCGGCCAAATCTACACCATGCCCGGCATGACGACCAAGCTGAACGCGGTCATCAACCATCCCGGCAATTATGCGGGCTTCTCGTCCAATTTCAGCGGCGATGGCTTCTCGGGCATGCGCTTCCGCTTCCACGCGGTGTCGGAGGGTCAGTTCGACCAGTGGGTCGGGCGGATCCGCGCTGGCGGTGGCGCGCTTGACCGGCAGGGCTATCTCAAGCTCGCGCGGCCCAGCGCCAACGTTCCCGTCGCCCGCTTTGCAAGTGTGACGCCCGGCCTGTTCGATGCCGCCGCCAACCGCTGCGTCGCCCCCGGCGAGACCTGCATGAGCGCCATGATGCAAGCCGATGCCGGTGAACATCACGCCAATGTCGCCGCTGGCCGGCCGACCCAGAAAATGGCGATGCCGATGGCAACCTCCGCCCCGCTTCCTGCCACTACGCAACCCGGCGCGCGCCTTACCGGTGCTGGAATGCCGATGCCCGGCACCCGCGCAACAGACGTCCCGGCGACCGCCGGCGACCGAAGGACTTTCTGACATGACGTCCCCCCTCCCGCTTTCGTCCCCGGCGATCAGCCCGATCTTCGGCCGTCTCTCGCTTGATGCGTTGCCGCTGCACGAACTGCCCGTGCTCGTCGCCTTTGCCGGCGTCGCCGTTGGCGGAATCGCGCTGCTCGCGATCATCACTTATTTCAAGGCATGGGGCATGCTGTGGCGCGACTGGTTCACCAGCGTCGACCACAAGAAGATCGGCATCATGTACATCATCCTCGGATTGGTGATGTTCGTGCGCGGCTTCTCCGATGCGCTGATGATGCGCGCGCAGCAGGCGATGGCCTTCAACGGCAACCCCGGTTACCTGCCGCCCGACCATTACAACCAGATCTTCACCGCGCACGGCGTGATCATGATCTTCTTCGTGGCGATGCCGCTGGTGGCGGGCCTGATGAACTTCGTCGTGCCGCTGCAGATCGGCGCGCGCGACGTGTCCTTCCCCTATCTCAACAATTTCAGCTTCTGGATGACGACGGCGGGCGCGGTGATCACCATGATCTCGCTGTTCGTCGGCAATTATGCGCGCACCGGCTGGCTCGCCATGCCGCCGCTGTCGGGCATTGCCGCCAGCCCGGACGTGGGGGTCGATTATTATATCTGGGGCTTGCAGATTGCCGGTGTCGGCACGCTGCTGTCGGGCGTCAACCTGATCGCGACCATCGTCAAGATGCGCGCGCCGGGCATGACGCTGATGAAGATGCCGGTGTTCGTGTGGACGTCGCTGTGCACCAACACCCTGATCGTCGCCGCCTTCCCGGTGCTGACCGCCGTGCTCGCTTTGCTGTCGCTCGACCGGTACGTCGGCATGCAGTTCTTCACGAACGGCCTGGGCGGCAACCCGATGATGTACGTCAATCTCATCTGGATCTGGGGCCACCCGGAGGTGTACATCCTCATCCTGCCCGCCTTCGGCGTGTTCTCGGAAGTGGTCGCCACCTTCGCCAGCAAGCGCCTGTTCGGCTATACCTCGATGGTCTATGCGACGATCGTCATCACGATCCTCGCCTATCTCGTCTGGTTGCACCACTTCTTCACGATGGGTTCGGGCGCGAGCGTCAACTCGTTCTTCGCCATCACCACGATGATCATCTCGATCCCGACGGGCGCGAAGATCTTCAACTGGCTGTTTACCATGTATCACGGCCGCATCCGCTATGAGCTGCCGATGATGTGGACCATCGCGTTCATGCTCACCTTCGTCATCGGCGGTATGACCGGCGTTCTGCTCGCCGTGCCCCCGGCCGATTTCGTGCTGCACAACTCGCTCTTCCTGGTCGCGCATTTCCACAACGTCATCATTGGTGGCGTGGTGTTCGGGATGTTCGCGGGCATCAATTACTGGTGGCCCAAGGCGTTCGGCTTCAAACTCGACCGCGTCTGGGGCAAGCGCCAGTTCTGGCTGTGGGTGCTGGGCTTCTGGTTCGCCTTCGCCCCCGTCTATGCGCTCGGCCTGATGGGCGTGACGCGTCGCCTCAGCCAGTTCGACGATGCCTCGCTGCAGCCTTACTTCCTGGTCGCAGGGTTCGGCGCGCTGCTGATCCTGGCGGGTACGGGGGCGATGTTCGTCCAGTTCTACGTCAGCTTCCGCAACCGCGAGGCGCTACGCGACGTGACCGGCGACCCCTGGGATGGCCGTACGCTCGAATGGTCGACCTCGTCGCCGCCGCCCGACTACAACTTCGCCTTCACGCCCGTCGTCTATGACAATGATGCGTGGTGGGACATGAAGCGGCGCGGCTATGTCCGCCCGACCACCGGCTTCCGCAAGATCCACATGCCCAAGAACACCGGCACCGGCGTCATCCTCGCAGGGCTCAGCGTCGCCTTCGGCTTCGGCATGATCTGGTACATGTGGTGGCTGGCGGTCGTTTCGCTGGTCGGCATCTTCGCCGTCGCGATCGGCCACTCGTTCAACTACAAGCGCGACTTCTACATCCCGGTCGAGGATGTGATCCGCACCGAGGATGAACGCACCCGCCTCCTCGCCGGCGAAGGAGTTTCGGCATGAGCGCGCAGACCTTCGAAGCGACCGCCAACGGCGAGACCCCGCTGTTCTACGAAGTCGAAGAGCATCATCATCCCGAGGGCAGCAGCACGATGCTGGGCTTCTGGATGTACCTGATGAGCGACTGCCTCATCTTCGCCATCCTGTTCGCCTGCTATGCCGTGCTCGGCCATAGCTATGGCGGCGGCGAAGGGCCGAAGCAGTTGTTCGAGCTGCCGCTGGTCGCGCTCAACACCGCGATGCTGCTGTTCTCGTCGCTGACCTATGGCTTTGCCATGCTGACGATGGAACGCCCCGGCGCCAGCGTCCGCGCGGTACAGGGCTGGCTGATCGTCACCGGCCTGTTCGGCCTCGCCTTCCTGTGCATCGAGCTCTACGAATTCTCGAACCTGATCCATGAAGGTGCGGGTCCGTGGCGCAGCGCGTTCCTGTCGTCCTTCTTCACGCTGGTCGGCACGCACGGTCTGCACGTCACCGTCGGCCTGATCTGGCTGGTGACGCTGGTCGCGCAGATCGGCATGCACGGCCTCGGCCAGGCCAACCGCCGTCGCCTGATGTGCCTCAGCATGTTCTGGCACTTTCTCGACGTCATCTGGATCGGCGTCTTCACCATCGTCTATCTCATGGGAGTGCTCGGATGAGCGCCGATACGCTGCACAATTCGGCCCATGGCCACGATCATGGCCATGACGATCACACCCACGGAGATCATGGGCATGGCGAGGCCCCGCACGGTTCGCTGCGCGGCTATATGATCGGCTTCATCCTGTCGGTGATCCTGACCGCGATTCCCTTCGCGCTCGTCATGACCGGCAAGCTCGACGGCACCACCACCGCCGTCATCGTGCTCGCCATGGCGGCGATCCAGGTCGTCGTGCACATGGTGTTCTTCCTGCACATGACCACGACGGCAGAGGGTGGCTGGTCGTTCCTCGCCTTGCTGTTCACCGTCATCGTCATCGTCATCACGCTGTCCGGATCGATCTGGGTGATGTATCATATGAACGCCAACATGATGCCGTCCCCGGCGGCCGTTACCGAGACCATGAGCCAGCAATGAGACGATCCCCTGCGACGATCGCGTTTCTGCTGATCGTCGCAGGTGTGCTCTGCGCCGGACTGGTGGCGCTGGGCGTGTGGCAAATCGAGCGGCGCACCTGGAAACTGGCGCTGATCGCCCGGGTCGAGCAGCGGATTCACGCCCCCGCCTCCCCGGCCCCCGGCCCCGACCGCTGGGCCCACATCACCGATGACAGCGACGGCTATCGCCATGTGCAGGCGCGCGGGCGCTACCGCGATGACCGGGCGACCCTCGTCCAGGCGGTGACCGAGCGCGGCCCCGGCTTCTGGGTCATGACCCCGCTCGTCACCGATCGCGGCTTTACCCTTCTCGTCAATCGCGGCTTCGTGCCAACGCGCGACGCGGTTCCCCCCGGCGGCACCGCGACCGTCACCGGCCTGTTGCGGTTGACGGAACCGAAGGGCGCATTCTTGCGCTATAATGATCCTGGGACGAACCGCTGGTATTCGCGCGACGTCTCGGCCATTTCCACGGCGCGCGGGCTCGGTGCTGTCGCGCCCTATTTCATCGATGCCGATGCCGGGCCGGCCACCACAGCCCCGGTGGGAGGCCTGACGTTCGTGCGTTTCACCAACAACCATCTGGTCTATGCGCTGACATGGTTTGCGCTCGCGGTGATGGTTGCCGGTGCAGCCGCGATGCTGCTCCGCCCCGCCCGCCGCCCGGCATGAGTCCGCCTGCGTCCGTCGATACAACCGAACGCGACAACATGCGTCAGCTGGTCAATTTGCGCTGGCTGGCGGTGTGCGGCCAATGCGCGACGATCCTGATCGTGCGCTTCGGCATGGGCGTCCCGCTCCCGCTCTTTCCGATGCTGTCGGTGGTCGCGGCGCTGGTCGTGCTCAATCTCGTCAGCCTCGCGCAACTCTCGCGCCGCGTGACCAATTCCAACAGCGCGCTCTTCGCCAGCCTTTTGCTCGATGTCGCGGCCTTGACGGCGTTGCTGTATCAAAGCGGCGGGGCGACCAATCCGTTCATCTCGCTGTATCTGCTGCAAGTGGTGATGGGCGCGGTGCTGCTGGAAGCATGGTCGAGCTGGGTGCTGGTCGCGATCACCAGCGCCGCCTTCATCCTGCTGGCCGAAGTCCATGTCCCGCTTGCGCTGCCGCCGCGCTTCCTCTCCGACTGGGGCGATCTGTACATGATCGGCACGCTGATCTGCTTCGGGCTGGTCGCGGTGCTGCTGGTCGCCTTCGTCACGCGCATCAACAGCAATTTGCGCGCGCGCGACGCCCGGCTCGCGACGATGCGCCAGCAAGCGGCTGAGGAGGACCATATCGTGCGGATGGGCCTGCTCGCGACCGGCGCCGCGCACGAACTCGGCACCCCGCTCGCCTCGCTCTCGGTGATCGTCAATGACTGGCGGCACGCGCCTGCCTTGATGGCGCAGGAGAGCTTCGCCGAGGAAATCAGCGAAATGCAGGTCGCGCTCGCGCGCTGCAAGGCGATCGTCACCGGCATTCTGCTCGCGGCAGGCGAAGCGCGCGGCGAAAACCCGACGATCACCAGCGTGAAGCGCTTTTTCGACGAAGTCGTCGCCGAATGGCGCGTCCAGCATGCGCCCGAAGCGATCGTCTATGACAATCGCTTCGGCACCGACATGGCGATCGTCGCCGATACGGCGGTGAAGCAAGTCATCTGGAACGTGCTCGACAATGCCGCCGAAGCCTCGGGCCAGCCGATCGCGCTCGATGTGACGCGCGACGGGGCATCGTTGGTGCTGTCGGTGCGCGATACCGGCCCCGGCTTCACCCCGGAAATGCTCGCCAATCTCGGCAAACCGTATCATTCCACGCGCGAGCGGCTCGGCAGTGGACTCGGGCTGTTTCTGGTGGTCAACGCGATGCGCAAGCTCGGCGGTACGGTCGATGCCCGCAACCGGCCCGAGGGTGGTGCGACCGTGACGATCACGCTGCCATTGTCCGCGCTGGAATGGGGCGAGCGATGACCGGAAAGCATCTGTTGATCGTTGAGGACGATGCCGCGCTTGCCAAGACGCTGGGGCGCTCGTTCGAGCGGCGTGGCTATAGCGTCGAATTGGCCTCCGATCAGGCCGGTGTCGAAGCCGCGCTGGCCAAGCGCACGCCCGATTATGCGGTGGTGGATCTGAAACTCGGGGCCACGTCCGGGCTGGTCTGCGTCCAGGCGATCCACGCGCAGGATGCGCGCACGCGGATCGTCGTGCTGACCGGCTATGCCAGCATCGCCACCGCAGTCGAGGCGATCAAGCTCGGGGCGAGCAATTACCTACCCAAGCCGTCCGACACCGACGACATCGAAGCCGCCTTCGCCAAGGCCGAGGGTGGTGCGGCCGGCGATGTCGCAACCCCGCTCGGCAACCGCCCAACCTCGATCAAGACGCTGGAATGGGAGCGGATCCACCAGACGCTGGCCGAGAACAATTTCAACATTTCCGAAACCGCGCGCCAATTGGGCATGCACCGCCGCACGCTGGCGCGAAAGCTCGAAAAGCAGCCGATCAAATAAGCGCGACGGCCCCCGCCCGGATACGATTGCAAAAATTGCATGTGACCAAAAAGACCCGGCGCTTGCGCATCCGCCACTTTGCGCGCCTAGCCGCAGGCGTAACGATGATAAAAAAGGGATGGGAATGCGCACCAGCCGTATCGCTTGCGAGACTCTCCGTTCGCGCGTGATGAGCGCCGAACAGGCCGCCGCCTTTATCACTTCGGGCAGCACGGTCGGGATGAGCGGCTTTACCGGCTCGGGCTATCCCAAGGCGGTCCCGCTGGCGCTGGCCGCGCGGATCGAGGCGGAACATGCCGCCGGCAACCCGTTCCGCGTCCGCATCTGGACTGGCGCTTCGACCGGCCCCGAACTCGACGGCGCACTGGCCAAGGCCGACGGCATCGAATTCCGCCTGCCCTACAATTCCGATCCCATCGCGCGCGAGAAGATCAACAACGGCACGATGGAATATTTCGACATGCATCTGAGCCAGGTCGCGCCAATGGCGTGGCAGGGCTTTTTTGGGCCGCTCGACACCGCCGTGATCGAAGTCTCGGGTATCCGCGCCGATGGCTCGCTGATCCCCTCCTCTTCGATCGGCAACAACAAGACCTGGCTCGACCGGGCGAGCAAGGTGATCCTGGAGGTCAATAGCTGGCAGAACCCCGCTTTGGAGGGGATGCACGACATCTATTACGGCACCGCGCTGCCGCCGCACCGCGTGCCGATCCCGCTGGTCCGCGCCGACGACCGCATCGGCGAGCCGTATTTCCGCTGCGACCCCGACAAGATCGTCGCGATCGTCGAGACCGAAGCGCCCGACCGCAATTTGCCCTTCGCCGCGCCCGATGCGGCGGCGCATGCGATTGCCGGGCACCTGATCGAATTCTTCACCCATGAAGTGGCGCGCGGGCGCCTCCCCGCGTCGCTGCTGCCGCTGCAATCGGGCGTCGGCAACATCGCCAATGCGGTGCTCACCGGCCTGGTCAACGGCCCGTTCGAGGACATGACCTCCTATACCGAGGTGATCCAGGACGGGATGCTCGACCTGCTCGATTCGGGCAAATTGCGGATGGCATCGGCCACCGCTTTCTCGCTCAGCCCGGAGGCGGCGGCGCGGCTCAATGCCGATATGGGCCGCTATCGCGACACAATGATCCTGCGCCCGCAGGAAATCAGCAACCATCCCGAACTGATCCGCCGCCTCGGCTGCCTCGCCATGAACGGGCTGATCGAGGCCGACATTTACGGCAACGTCAATTCGACGCACGTGATGGGCTCGCGCATCCAGAACGGCATTGGCGGATCGGGCGATTTCGCGCGCAACGCCTATGTCTCGATCTTCATGACCCCCTCGACCGCCAAGGGCGGCAAGATCTCGGCGATCGTGCCGCAAGCAAGCCATGTCGACCATATCAGCCAGGACGTGCAGGTGATCGTCACCGAACAGGGCCTCGCCGATTTGCGGGGCCTCAGCCCCAAGCAGCGCGCCGCGCTGATCATCGAGAAATGCGCGCATCCCGACTATCGCCCGATGCTGGCGGACTATTATGCGCGGGCGCGGGTAGGCTCTTACGGCCAGCAATCGCCGTCGCTGCCGGGTGAAGCGCTGTCCTGGCACCAGCGCTTCATGGACACGGGATCGATGCGGCTCTGAACGCGATAGAGAGCACGACCTTTAACCAACCAGCCGGGCTTTTTCGTGGTAGCGTCATTGCATGAAGGGCGAGCGCGAGATTTGGTTCTATAAAATTTTGTGGAGCTATATGCCGATCCACTGGAAAGGCTGGGCATTCACGGTCGCGCTGGTTGCAATTGCGTTGGCACTGGTCTTCGGGACGCAAGCCGTTTGCAGACATTTTGGCGTTCCGGGTGCAGATGATTGGCCGTTCTTTCTAATCTTCCCGGTCGTCGTCGCTGGCTGGTTCATCGCCGAGCGTCACGTCTAATATAGATCCGGGGTTGGAGGGCCGTCCAGCAAGCGCTGAGGTATGTGGGAAGGCCCCACTCCCAGCCCCTCCCCTGAAGGGGAGGGTAGCCTCCTCGCCTCACCCACGCAGCGCGGTGATGATCGCCGAGAAATCGAGCCCGCCATGCCCGGCCTCGGCAAAGCGCTGATACAATTCCGCCGCTTTCGCCCCCATCGGCGTGTCGGCACCCGTATCGCTCGCCGCCGCGGCGGCCAGCTTCAGATCCTTCAGCATCAGCGCGGTCGCAAAGCCGCCCTGATAGCCATGATCGGCGGGCGTATCGGGCCCGACACCCGGCACCGGGCAATAACTCGTCATCGACCAGCTCTGCCCTGACGACACGCTCGAAATATCGAAGAAGGTCTGCGGATCGAGCCCCAGTTTCTCCGCCAGCAGGAACGCCTCGCACGTCGCCACCATCGTCGCGCCGAGCAGCATGTTGTTGGCGATCTTGGCGGCCTGGCCCGTGCCGTTCGCCCCGGCATGGATCACCGCCTTGCCCATCGCCGCCAAGATCGGCTGCGCGCGACCGAACGCCTCCTCGCTGCCGCCGACCATGAAGGTCAGCGTGCCGGCATTGGCAGCCCCGATCCCGCCCGACACCGGCGCATCGACCGCAGTGATGCCCTTGGCGCGCGCCGCTTCGGCCACGCGCTTGGCGGTGGCGACGTCGATCGTCGAACAATCGATCAGGATCGCGGCAGGCGACAGGCTGGCGGCGAACAGATCGCCATAGACCGCCTCGACATGCGTGCCCGCCGGCAGCATCGTCACCACCGCCTCGGCCCCGTCAGCCGCCTCCCCCACGCTCGCCATGGGCAGGCACCCGGCCGCTTTGGCGCGATCGAGCGCGTCCTGCGACAGATCGAACGCGCGGACATCATGCCCCGCTTTGGCGAGGTTCGCGGCCATCCCGCCGCCCATATTGCCGAGCCCGATAAAGGCGATGCGTGTCATCTCTCTCTCCTATTTTTTCTCACTCCCCTCCCGCCGTGCGGGAGGGGCTGGGGGAGGGCAGTCGCGCGCTAAGATCGGGCGCTACGCCCCTCCCCTAACCCCTCCCGCACAGCGGGAGGGGAATGGGTGCTACTTCCCCGTCCAAACCCCCTGCCGCTTCTCGACAAAGGCGGTCATGCCCTCGCTCTGATCGTCGGTGCCGAACAGCGCATGGAACAGCCGCCGCTCGAACTGCACGCCCATCGCCAGCGTGGTGTCGAACGCGGCATTGACCATTTCCTTGTTCGCCTTGACCGCCAGCGGTGCCATCCCCGCAATCGTGGTCGCGGTCTTGACCGCTTCCTCGACCAGATCGGCGGCAGGCACCACGCGGCTGACGAGCCCGGCACGCTCAGCCTCAGCCGCATCCATCATCCGGCCGGTCAGGCACATTTCCATCGCCTTGGCCTTGCCGACCGCGCGTGTCAGCCGCTGCGACCCGCCCATGCCGGGCGACACCGCCAGCTTGATTTCGGGCTGGCCGAATTTGGCGGTATCGGCGGCGAGGATGAAGTCGCACATCATTGCCAATTCGCATCCGCCGCCCAGCGCATAGCCCGCCACCGCCGCGATGATGGGTTTGCGCGTGCGCGTGAAGCGGTCCCATCCGGCAAAGAAATCATGGCCGTACATGTCGGCAAAGCCTTGGGCTTGCATCTCCTTGATGTCGGCGCCCGCCGCGAACGCCTTCTCGCTGCCGGTGATGACCGCGCAGCCCTGCGACGGATCGGCATCGAACGCCGCCATAGCCGCCAGCATATCGGCCAACACTTGGCTGTTGAGCGCGTTCAGCGCCTGCGGGCGGTTGAGTGTGACGAGCGTAACGCCGCCGCGCTGTTCGACGAGGATGGTTTCGTAGGTCATGTCTTTTACCTTTTCTCCCCTCCCGCTTGCGGGAGGGGTTGGGGGAGGGCTTGTAGGGTCGAGCACCGCACAGGCCCTCCCCTAGCCCCTCCCGCAAGCGGGAGGGGAATTCAATACGGCGTCCACGCCTCCGCATCGGGCAGCGGCGCGAAGATCTGGTCGATGACGTGGGGCGTCACGCCCTCGGGCGTCACCGGGTCCCAGCGTGGCGCATTGTCCTTGTCGACGATCACCGCGCGCACGCCTTCCAGAAAATCATGCCGCTGCACGACGCGCGCGCCGACCGCATATTCCTGGCGCATTTCGTCCTCGAAGGTCGGCATCATCGCGCCTTCGTGGAGCAGCCGCAGCGACACCTTCATCGTCTGCGGCGATTTGGTGGTGAGCGTGGCGAGCGTCTGCGTCGCCCAGTCCCTCCCGTCGGCAGCGAGCGCGGCGAAGATGTCCTCCAGCACGTCGGAGGCGAACAAACGGTCGATCGCCTCGCGCTGATCGAGCAGCCGCGCAGGCGGCGGCGCGACCGAGAGATCGGCCAGGATCGCGGCAATCGCCTGCGGGTCGGCCGTGATCCGCGCCTTGGCCTCGTCCAGCGCGGCGCTCGGCAGATAGTGCGTCGCCAGCCCCAAAGCATGGCATTCCGCGCCATCGAGCCGGTGCCCGGTCAGCGCCAGATATCGCCCGATCCGCCCCGGCAGCCGCGACAGATACCAGCCGCCGCCGACATCCGGGAATAGGCCGATGCCGGTTTCGGGCATGGCGAATTTGGTGTTCTCGGTCGCGATACGGAAATCGCAGGGGCAGGCGAGCCCAACCCCACCGCCCATGGTGATGCCGTCCATGAACGCGACGGTCGGCTTGGCGAAGGTGAATAGCCGGTGGTTGAGCCGATATTCGGTATGAAAGAAGGCGCGCGCCTCCGCGCCGTCCTTCGCCCCGCTTTCGGCGAGCATCCGAATGTCGCCCCCCGCACAAAAGCCCCGGCCCTCTGCATGGTCGATCATCACCGCCTCGACCACCGAATCGGTCCGCCACGCATCAAGCGCCGCCAGCATGGCGACGCACATATCGGTGGTCAGCGCGTGCAGCGCCTTGGGCCGGTTGAGGCGGATACGGCCGACAGGCCCATCCTGTTGAATCACAACATCATCGGTCATGCCCGCACGTCTTTCATGGTCTTCTTCGTGTCTTCGCGGCTTCGCGTGAAAACGGATTCACGCGAAGCCGCGAAGACGCGAAGAAAGGATATTCCGCTGCGCGGGGTCATTGCCGTGTCAGCTCCCGGCCGATGATCATCCGCATCACCTGGTTGGTCCCCTCCAAAATCGAGTGCACGCGCAAGTCACGCCAGAAGCGTTCGATCGGGTAATCCATCAGATAGCCGTAGCCGCCATGCAGTTGCAGCGCGCGGTCGGCCACGGCAGAACCCGTGTCGGTTGCCAGCCGCTTCGCCATGGCCGCGAATTTGGTCTTGTCGGGCGCGTTGGCCGTCACCTTGGCCGCCGCCATATAGAGCAGCGCGCGCGCCGCCTCCAAATCAGTCGCCATGTCGGCCAGCAGGAACTGGGTGTTCTGGAAATCGGCAATGGCGGTGCCGAACTGCTTGCGCTCGCGCGTATAACCGATGGCTTCGTCGAGGCAGCGCTGCGCCCCCCCGAGCGAGCAGGCACCGATATTGAGCCGCCCGCCATCCAGCCCCATCATCGCGATGCGGAAGCCCTCGCCCTCGCCACCCACAAGGTTATCCACAGGGATGCGCACATCCTCGAAGATCACCTGCGCGGTCGGCTGCGAATGCCAGCCGAGCTTGCGCTCGTTCGCGCCGAAGCTGACGCCGGGCATGTCCTTCTCGATCACCAGGCAGGAAATGCCCTTGGGCCCCTCCGCGCCGGTGCGGACCATCGTGACATAGACCTCATTCTCGCCGCCGCCCGAGATGAACTGCTTGGTGCCGTTGACGATATAATGGTCCCCGTCTCGCACCGCGCGCGTCTTCAGCGCCGCCGCATCCGAGCCCGAGCCCGGCTCGGTCAGGCAATAACTTGCGATCCGGTCCATCGTGACGAGCGAGGGGAGATATGTGTCCTTCACCGCCTGCCCGCCGAAGCGATCGATCATCCAGCTCGCCATATTGTGGATCGAGATGAACGCGCTGGTCGACGGGCAGCCATAGGCCATCGCCTCCATGATCAGCGCCGCCTCCAGCCGCCCGAGGTTGATGCCGCCCGATTCCTCGCTGACATAGATCGAGGCGAAACCGAGTTCGGCCGCCGCCTTGATCGTGTCGCGCGGGAAGATGTGCTTCTCGTCCCATTCCGCCGCAAACGGCGTGATGCGATCGGCGGTGAAGCGCCGGGCGAGCTCCTGAATCTCGCGTTGGTCGTCGGTCAAGTCGAATTGGTCGGTCATGCGGCAAGTCCTAGGGGTAAAGGTCGGCGCGGCGCAAAGGCCGTCTGGGAACAGACGCGCCGCCACGGATGGCGTTGCACCCGGCAGCGCGGCGTGGCGATGGGGGTGCGGTGCAGCACCCGCTCGGCGAAGAGGCGATCGGCGAGCGGCTTGTCGTTGCGCGCATAATATAGCGGGCCGGGCGCGCGCTGCTGCCAGGCGATCGCCTCGGGCAAGGTGCCGTTGGCGCTGTCGAAATCGCCGGTCTGGCGATAGAGCGGGTCGGCATAGGCGGCATCCGCCGTCACGATCGTCCAGCCGTCACGGCGCAAAGCGGCGACCAGATCGCCGACATAGCGCGCCGCGACATCGGTTTCGTGCAGCAACAGCATCTGCGGCGGGCTGCGCCCGGTCACGCGGCGCAGCAGCGCGTCGGAGAAATCGGCCGATTGCACCATCGTCTCGACATAGAGATCGCGCAGAGCGCCCTCGTCGATCGCCTGGCCTGCCTTGCGCGCGGCGATCGTCTGCCGCTCGATATTCCAGTCCGACCCGTCCGCCGTCACCCACGCGACGCTTAAGCCGCGCGCGCCAAGGCCATCCAGCACCGCGCGCCGCTTCACCGCATCGCGCCCGCCCTGGTTGAGGCCGGGAAAGCGGAACCACGGGCGATAGCCGGGCTTGCCCTTCAACCAATCCTCGGCGCGGTCGATATCGGCGAGAAACGCCTGCGGCGAAACCGCGCGCAAATCGCGATGCGCAAAGCTGTGGTCGCCAACCACATGCCCCGCCGCGGCATAAGCCGCCAGCCGCGCCGCGCCATCGTTGGACGCGCCGATCCGCCCGGGATTGGCGAAGAACGCCGCCTGCTCCACCCCGCTTGCCCGCAGCGCCGCAATCAGCCGCGCGGTGCGCTCGGACGGGCTGTAGAACGCGCCGGGCCCGCGCGGCACATCATCGAAACTGAGCGCGATGCGCTTGCCGACCGGCGCCACCACCGGCTGCGCCACCGCCACCGGCACCGTGGCGCGCGGCAGAAACGCCCAGGCCAGCGGCAACGCGACCAGCACGATCCCGCCCACGAACATGGCCTGGCGCAAGAGGTTCATCGGGCAGCGCTCATGCGACCACTGTGCCCGACGCCGGACACTCAGCAAAGGCCGACGATCGCGCAGGGACCGCAAAATCGGGACACTCCCGATCCACCCGCCTCACCCCATCGTCGGAATGACGAAGGCGTTCGCCCCATCGCCAACCCCGCCATCGGGCCAGCGCTGCGTCACGGTCTTGACCTTGGTCCAGAACTTCACGCCTTCCATGCCGTGCTGGTTGGTATCGCCGAACGCCGAGCGCTTCCACCCGCCAAAGGTGTGATAGGCGACCGGCACCGGGATCGGCACGTTGATGCCGACCATGCCGACATTCACCCGCGCCGCGAATTCGCGCGCCGCGTGGCCGTTGCGGGTGAAGATCGCGACGCCATTGCCGTACTGATGCTCGCTCGGCAGCCGCAGCGCATGTTCGAAATCCTCGGCGCGGACGATTTGCAGCACGGGGCCGAAAATCTCTTCCTTATAGGCCGACATGTCGGGCGTGACATGGTCGAACAGCGTCGGGCCGATGAAGAAGCCCTTCTCATGCCCCTGCAGCTCGAACCCGCGCCCGTCGACGACCAGCTCCGCGCCCTCGTCGACGCCGGTCTGGATCCAGTTTTCGATGCGCGTGCGGTGCGCGGCGTTCACCACCGGGCCGTAATGCGCCTCGGCATCGGTCGACACGCCCACGCGCAACGCGGCGATCGCCGGGATCAGTTTCTCGCGCAGCGCAATCGCGGTCTTCTCGCCCACCGGCACCACCACCGGCAGCGCCATGCAGCGCTCGCCCGCCGAGCCGAATGCCGCGCCCGACAGATCGGCAACGACCTGGTCGAGATCGGCATCGGGCATGACGATGCCGTGATTCTTGGCCCCGCCCATCGCCTGCACGCGCTTGCCCGCCGCGACGCCGCGCCGGTAGACATAATGCGCAATGTCGGACGATCCGACGAAGCTGACCGCGCTGATCGCGGGATGATCGAGGATCGCGTCGACCATGTCCTTGTCGCCGTGGACGACTTGCAAAATGCCCTCGGGCAGCCCCGCCTCGCGGAACAATTCGGCCAGCCGCACCGGCACCGACGGATCGCGCTCGCTGGGCTTCAGGATGAAGGCATTGCCCGTGGCGATGGCGACTCCGCTCATCCACAAGGGGATCATCGCCGGGAAATTGAACGGGGTGATGCCAGCGCCAATGCCGAGCGGCTGGCGCATCGAATAGACGTCGATCCCCGGCCCGGCGCCCTGGGTAAATTCGCCCTTCAGCACATGCGGAATGCCGCAGCAAAATTCGATCACTTCCAGCCCGCGCTGAATGTCGCCCTTGGAATCGGCGATCACCTTGCCGTGTTCGGATGACAGCAAGTGCGCGAGTTCGTCGATATGCGCTTCGACCAGCGCCTTGAACGCGAACATCACGCGTGCGCGGCGCTGGGGATTGGTTGCGGCCCAACCCGGCTGCGCTTTTTGCGCAGCGGCGACGGCGGCGTCGAGATCGGCCTGGGTGCCGAACTTGACCTGGGCCTGCACCGCACCGGTGTTGGGATCGAACACCTCGCCCGTCCGCGCGGCAGTGCCGCTCGCTAGACCCATGATATGGTGGTCGATGATCCGCATGGCGCTCTCCTAAAGCTTAT
>Ga0209071_1000676_pt1 | contig 15738 bp, 20 predicted proteins | sample CoawatmetaG10DNA_2_FD_187513 | JGI IMG/M metagenome (GOLD analysis project Ga0209071, IMG submission 187513) | Marine microbial communities from the West Antarctic Peninsula - Coastal water metaG108-DNA (SPAdes) (version 2) | ecosystem: Environmental > Aquatic > Marine > Coastal ... | reverse complement strand
GTCGAGCTGGCCAACTGCTCATTCCAGGCCCTGTACTACCAACGCAACCTGGTCACCGATGAAGCCTGGTATTACCTGCGCATCGACTTTCCACACGATGGCGGCACGGTTAAAGCCACCTTCACCAGCGGCCAGCTGGCAGCAGCTGCGGAGTTCAAAAAGCGCCTGCTGCACGTGGCCACCGGCGCCATGTATACCGGCAGCGGCGGCCAGCTCGATCACCTCATGCGCAAGCAGCTATATGGCCTCAAGGTGGTCGAAACCATCGATTATATGGGCTACAGCAAAGAGCACAAAGCCTACGTTTTCGGCGATGTGGCCGTGCGCAACGGGCAGGTGTATCACGCCAACGATGAAGACTTTTTCGATATGGGCAACACCCGTCTCAAGACCCTGCAGCGCTCGATAAAGCTGCACCTAGAAACACGCCCCACGCACTACACCGAAGAATGGCTGCACCGCGTTTGGCTGTGCTTTGGGGCCAAAGGGCTAATCACACTCGCCTTTTGGCTGGGCTCAACGCTGGCAGAGCAGATCCGTGGCGTGCACAAGTCATTCCCGTTTCTAGAGTTAACAGGCGAAGCCGGCGCGGGTAAATCCACCCTCATCAACCTCATCTGGAAGATGTTTGGCCGGCCAGACGACGAAGGCAAAGACCCATCCAAGGGCAGCGCAGCAGGCCGGCGTCGCTGGATGGGCCAAGTATCCAACCAGCCCGTGGTGCTGCTAGAAGCCGACCGCAACGACCCCAACGCCGCTAGCAATGGCCGCCCCAAAAAAGCCTACGACTGGGACGAGCTCAAGCCCCTGTACAACGGCGGCAGCTTGGGTGTAACCGGCGTAAAGACCGCCGGTAACGAAACCTACGAACCACCCTTTCGCGGCAGTATCGTCATCAGCCAGAACGCCGCTGTAAGCGCACACGAAGCGATCCTCACCCGACTGGTAAAAGTGCTGCTGCTGCGCCCTGAAGCCACCCCAGCAAGCCGTGAGGCAGCGGCAGCGCTCGAACAAATGCAAGTCGAGCAGCTGAGCCACTTCATGGTCAAGGTTATGACGAAAGAGCAGGCGCTAATGGAGTGCTTCACCAAGGCATTCCGCGGGCATGAAATCGTGTTGCGCGGCGTTAAAGAGATCCGCGTCGAACGCATTATCAAAAACCACGCTCAGCTCATGGCCCTGATCGACTGCCTGGGCATGGTCTGCCCCCTCACCCAGCAACAGATCAACGAGAGCCACGTTGAGTGCATCAGCATGGCCATCGAGCGCCAGTTCGCCATCAGCGCAGACCACCCCGGCGTTGCTCAGTTTTGGGATGTGTACGACTACCTCGAATCCGAGCGCGAAGACGGCATGGTCAACCACCACCGCGACGACGGCCTGATCGCCATTCACATCAACGAGTTTGTGCGCCTGGCCGCAGAACATCGCCAGGAGCTGCCCAGTGCCAGCGATCTGCGCAACTGGCTACCCGATAGCAGCAGCCGCAAGTACCTGGGCCAGCGTTCCGTAAACAGTCGAATCCGTGAGCGGCAGAACCAGCACCGCAGCGGGTTTGATAACCAAAAACCCCTCACCGTTCGGTGTTGGGTGTTTCAAGCCTGACCGGCGCGGCAACGCCGGCAACCACACAAAGGAGAGCACCATGCAACCCAAGCACCGCACTCAAAACCTCGCCAGCCTGGCCGGCAGCGCACTGCTGATGGCCCTGCTGATCACCCTCGGCTACTACGTGCCAGACGGCCTAATCGCCCTGACCCACAAGTGATACACGCCCCAGCGCGGCAACGCTGGGGCAACTCAAAGGAGAGCACCATGCAAACAATCGCTAACCATTCAGAAGAGCTGGCCCAGCAGCGCACTGCCGAAAGCCTCTACAGAAAAATGCAGGTAATGCAGCACCAACGCGCAGCTGTGCAGGCATCCGGTCTGCCGGCACTGCGCCGCCTGGTCAACACCGCTCAGGGCAACAGCAGCCAGAGCGCCGTAGTCGGGCGCTTCCTGCTAGGTCTGTACAACGGCCCCACGTTCCCGTTCACCCTCACCGAGCTGCGCGCACTTGATCAGGAGCTACACAGCGACTGCATGGCAGTGCTGATGATGGACTGGTCACCAGAGCGCGAAGTGCACGAGATGATCGAAGGCGGACATCATATTTTTCAGAGCCTGGTAGCGCGTTGGGGGGATCGGTCATGAACCTGCACTTGATATCAGGCCCGGAAGGGTCCGGCAAAACTACGATGCTCCGCAACCTGATGCGTGAATCCACCGGCGAGGTCATACAAAGCGATCCCGGCCGCTGCACGATGGCTGGACTGGCAAGGCTCGTGCGCATGAGTTTCACAGACCCGCAGGTCAAACTAGTGGTTTTCGACGGAGTGAATTCAGAGCAGTTGTTCGAGCTGACAAGACTGAGCAGGAGTCTGAACGGTCGCAAGGATCTAACCATAGCCGCCGCACTGGCCTGCTATGTACAGGCCCCGGACTACCAGTTCGAGAACCTGAAAATATCTCACCTGCCAGCTCGGCAACCCCAGCCAGTCTTAGCAAAAAAAAGCCCCGGCGAGCGGCAACTCACCAGGGCCAACCACAGAAAGGAGAGCACCATGCAAGCAACTCAACCCAACAGCGGTACCCCGCAGGCTACCACTGACAGCAATATCAAGCGATACCACATGCCCAAGCCAGACATCATGGGCATGGCCCGCGTACCAATCGAAGAGCTCACCGGCCGCGCACTCGACTGGGCCGTCGCGCACGCAAACGGCTGGCAGATGCTGTTCATCACCTACACCTGCAGCGGCCTGCGCTTCTCTACCCCGCTTCCGGAATGGGCGCAGGATCTCCATCTGGATTACGGCGGCTACTGGCTGGACCACGAGGCCGAGGAACTGCTCGACGCCTACTGGCCCGCGATGACCGGCGGCGAACCCTTTGAAGATCCTTATGCACCCACCGAGAAGTGGTCACACACCGGGCAGCTGATCGAGCGTTACAGAATCGAACTGCTGGAAATGGGCGACGGTGACTGGTGGGGCCTGGAATGGCAACACGACGGGGGCGGGGATTCAAAAGATCCCAAAACAGCGGTCTGCAGGGCGCGGGTCGATAGTGTGCTGGGCAAGACGATCAGTGTGCCGGCCGTGCTGCTGCGGGAGGTGCCCAATGCATAAGCTAGATTTGAATGATCTCAGCATCGGGGAGCTCCGCTTGATCTGTGCCAATTTGCAAGACCAGGTAGCGAAACTCGAACGAATTAGTCCAATTGCCATGAGCTTTGTGCCTACCGACTGGCGAATGATCGAGAAGGACACCCACTACGTGCTGCTCCAACGTAACGAGGTGGTCGCAACACTCGCAGGGCCAAACGCTGAAACCAATGCTGCGACACTTGCGCTCGTGCTGTCCGGCATCAGCCACCAAGGAGACCAGCAATGTCCGGAGGTGCCCAGTGAATAACGCCTTCTACTTGCAGGACAGCCGCAGCTATACCGGTGACTGCCTGATGTTTTGGTGCAAAGACGGCGCCGGCTATGCGTCTGGATTGGATCGTCTGGAGCAATACACTCAGGCCGGGGCTGTGCAGCAGAATCAATCCCGCGAGACAGATATACCTTGGCCGGTTGAGTACATCGATGCGCGGGCTTTCCTCGCGGTTGATCACCAAGATATGAAATCGGAAATGGCCGAAGGCATCCGCACCATGGATATGGTTTACATCCAGATAAAGGGCGATTGGAACGGTAATGATGTCTACTGGCTTACCAAGGGCCCCAAAAGCGTCGATCTGGGTAGCGCTGTCGCTATGGCCTATTGGGAGGCTTGTGATAACTATTGTCAGCCAGGCGTCCATTTCTGGCCGGCGGCATACATCGATTCAATCGCCCGCAAAATAGTCCACCGTCAAAGCGTTGATATCAAAGCCGCTTTGCGCGGTACCGGCATCAAGCCGCACAGGCCTAAGCCGTATCGACCAGGACGGCAGAACTGCCAAGGCTGCGGCAGGTTCATTGATGAACGCCAACGCTACTGTGGCTGCGAAAACTGTGGGGAGAGCAACGCGCCATGATCACTCAATTCGGCCTCACCATTTTCAGCCTGCTCGCCATCTGGCTCACCCAAGAGAAGCGCATCGAGCGCCGGCGCTGGGCCAGCGTCTTTGGCCTGATCAGCCAGCCTTTCTGGTTCTGGGCTGCGATCAGCTCCCAGCAGTGGGGAATTCTCCTGTTGTCCCTGCTGTATACAGCCGTCTGGGCCAAGGGCTTTTACACGCATTGGATTGCAAAGCAGGAGGTGACCAATGCCTGATCAAATCCTATTCAAGCCTGGCAACCCAGACGACAAGCCCGTTAAACAGCAGCTGCTCGAAGCTGAGGCCCGTTCGTGGATCCGCCGAGGTTACCGCACGACAGAACGCCTCGAAGCGCTGAAAGCACTGCTGAGGGAGAAAAAGCGACCGGAATCTAATATCAGTACGCTGGTGGAGGAAATGCGCCGGCAATGGCTGCGACGCGGCGAGTGGCTCAGCTAAGAATCAAGGCGCTGTAATTCTCGGCCCCATAGGGGGCCGTTTTTATGCCAGGCAGTTATTCTGGCTGCAACACATCAGCGTGGGGACGCACATGGCAGAGGGTGTAGAGGTACGCGGTAACCGCGTGCGCGTGTACTTTCGGTACCAGGGGGAGCTGTGCCGCGAGTCAATCAGCGGCGAAGCAACGCCGGCCAACATTGCCAACGCTCAGCGCCTGGTGGGCACCATCAACTATGAAATTCAGCAAGGCGTTTTCAACTATGCCCGCCACTTCCCAGATTCGCCCAGGGTACAAACCAGCACGCTGGGGCACTATCTGGATCTGCTGCTCGATATCAAGCGCAATGAAATGGCGGTTTCGGGCTATCGGGCCTACGCCAGCAAGGTGAAAAACCACATTCGCCCTCACTGGGCACACCGGCAGGCCGATAGCGTCGATAACATTGAGGTGATGGCGTGGGTGCAGCAGCTGCTGATGCCCAAGCTGCACAACAAAACCATCCGCGATATCGTCAACATCCTGCATCAGACCTATACCCTGTACCGAGCGCGCAACCGCTCGGCGCACGATCCAACACTCGGCATTGCGATTAAGCTGCCAGACACAGAAGACGTTGACCCCTTCGACCGGGACGAGATCACCAAGATTCTCACGCCGGATCTCGACCACCTGCAGGAACTCAACCTCGCCCAGTTCATGCTGTGGAGCGGCCCCCGCGTGTCTGAGGCCATATCGCTGGCATGGGAAGACGTGATCGATCTGGAAGCCGGCATCATTCGCTTTCGGCGCGGCCAGGTGCGCGGGCACTACAAGGTAACCAAAACCCGCCGTTCAAACCGCGAGCTCAAGCTGCTCAAACCAGCACATGACGCCCTGCTCGCCCAGGCCAAGCTGACAGCACACCTAACACCTATCGAAGTGGACGTAACAGATCGAGACAACCGCACGGTACGCAAACAGCGCCTGCGGTTCGTATTCCACAAAACCAGCACGCGCGCCGCCTGGACCAGCTCTGATGTGCTGCTGAAAAATTGGTGGGTAGGCCGCCTGGCTGCTGTCGGCGTGCGGTACCGCAGCCCCAACAACTGCCGCCACACCTTCGCCAGCCAGATTTTAAGCACCGGCGTGGCGCCGGTTGAGTGGGTCGCTGAATACATGGGGCACACCACCACGGCAATGATTCACCGCCACTACGGCACCTGGATACCAAAGCGTGCACACAATCAGCTAGATATAATCGCCGAAGCCCTGAATTGCTGAACCCCAGAAACGACAAAAGCCGCCTAAAGAGGCGGCTTTTTAATGCCTGTTATTCCCGAAGTATTCCCAGCACGTTCCCTTTTCAGGGTACCGCGCTGGCTAGCACTAAGAAAAACAACAACTTATATGGTGCGGACGGAGAGACTCGAATCCACCAACGCATGCGCTGGCCCGTCAGAGGCCGCATTCTACATGGATAGTGCGAGAGTAAAAGCGGTATCTGTGTTCCCAGAGTGTTCCCAGTCAGATCTGAGCAAGGAATGTAAACGGCCAGGGCATGGAGGAAGCTGAGATTTTAGGTTTTGAAGTCAATAAAAGGTAATTAATGTAATCACTTATATATAAACCATATTTACCTATTAAAATCATTACCTTATATAAAAATCTTAATCGTAATTTTAATGCAATTTGAGGTAACCATATTACGTTTTGCCACTGCAATTTTCGTGAAAAAACAGCCTCTTTTAAATCAATCACTTACACAAAAATTACATTTTCAGTTACGCCAAATCACCTTTGTTTGTAACACCTACACCCCAGCAATAACGGGGGTTTCACGCCGCCTTCACCCGCTGATTGCAAAGATTACGTTTTTTGACATGCGAACCTGAGCAAAGCCCTGGCGACAAGGGTTACAAAACACCCATGAGCGCGGAATTACGCGGAACTGGTGCGCCTTTAGCTTCACCCAAGGCCCTTGGAATCAAAGGGGCTAGAGCTGACTGCAGGTCTGCAGAAAAAGCGACACGTTAAGCCGGCAGGTGAGGTGGGGAGAAGACTGCGCGCGCCGGGTGCTGAATGGGCCTCCTGGGTCGGCCTGGGCGCTGCTGGCAGACCGGGGCTTCAGTGCCTGCTATTGCTGGGCTGTAGGTCGTTTTTGATGGTGCTAGAGGCCTACAAATGCTATGATTTGATGGGGTTTTTCGTGCCTTGGCTCACATATTTTCTAGGGGGCACAGGCACAAAAAAACCGCCTGGACGGCGGCTTGTTTTGATGCGGGTTGATTCAGCTCAGTCGTGTGCTCGGCGGCTGCAAGTCGTTGTTGAAACTGATCACCTCTTCACCGATCCAATCATTCAGCGCTGTGAACCGAGCCTGCAGTGGGCGCAGCTCGTTGTCGGTCCAGGTCTGGGTTGCTTCGCGGGATGAGCCAAACCCGCCCGCATTGGCCGGTACAATCCCCAGCAACTGGGGCGGCACTCGGAGCGCGGCCAACTGATCGTCACGGCTGACATTCTTGATTGACCCGAAATCATCCTTTGCAGCCACTTCACTGATCGGTATCACCTGCAGCCCATCTTTTTTGCCACCTGGTGCGTACACCAGCAGGTTGCGGAAGTTACCAGGGCCTTTGCTTTGCTTCATTGCGTCGCTGATGGCGCTGATGTCTTGTTCATCGTGCACGGTGTCGTTGATATAAAGCACAAACCCCGCGTGTGATCCGTTCTGGTAATACTTGCGCCGGAATAGCGTGGCCGACTCATTCAGCAGAGCGCTATGCAACGCGGCGTACCACTCAGGCACACCGTAGATATCCTGATTTATGTCCGCTTCGCGCAGGTGGAACACCGACCCCTTTTTGAATTCGTGTTCATCCTTCCAGCCGCGCACCTGGTAGTAGGTATCTAGATCCGCACCACGGCGGGTGTACTTCGACAGCGTAGGGAGTAAACGCATTGGCTCGCGCAAACGGTTTTCTTGAAGCTCAAGGTATGAATTACCACTCCATAGGAAGTCGAGCGCGAACTGCTCGAAGTGCGGCCGGCTCAGCAGCCGATGCGGTACAAACGAACTACTCAACATGTTGCGCTTGAACATCAGCCCCGATTGCAGGAATACCGATGCCCTGGTCGCCTTGGCTAGGCCATTCAAAGAAAGGGGCGGCTCATACCACTTGCCGTTCATCCAGCATTCAAGGTGGTCGAGTATTTCGCGGCTATCGAGCACCGGCATAGGGTCGCCGAAAGTGAACGCCTGAATGCCGTTTTGCGGGCTGGCTGCGGGTGTCTCGTTGCTCATCCAATAATCTCCATTCTTGCCGTGTTGGCGCCGTTTCGGCCTTCAAGCGGCTCGTTGTGTAGTGCATGAAAAAGTGACCACGCCAAATCTGCGTGGCCGGTATCGTCTGTGCGGCCAGCCACAAAGGTCATCTGTCTACCGCTGGGGGTCATGGTTTTGCGAATAGCCATCAAGCTGGCGGCCAGGTCGGTCCAGCCGGCATCAAACTGCAGGCGGGCGTTGCGAATCACGTCCATGGCTTTCATCACCAACCGCACCTTGACCTCTGGCGAGTAGCTGAATGTGGTTAAGCCTGGGAAGAACTGCCGCACTAGCTGCGCCACGCCTGAGCCCATGCCGGTGGTATCAAGCCCTATATAGGTAACCCGGTAACGCTGCGTGACCTTGCGGATAAACTCAGCCTGGGCCTGAAAGTCCATGCCCCGGAACTGATGGCGCTCTATTACCCGGAATGGCCCACCAGCCACTAACGGTGGAGCAACTACCACCAAGCCGGCGCTGTCGCCATTTTCAGCAGGGTCATAACCCACCCACACCGGACGGTCAGCCAGTGGCCTGGCGGCAAACGGCTTGTAGTCATCCCACGCCTCCCAGGTATCCACCATGCAAGGCTGCAATAGCTTGAGCGGGAAGATCGAATCCCCGTCATCAATAAACAGGCACATCAGCAGGTTGTTGAACTCTTCCGGGCTGTACTCTTCGCGCAGCTCTTCCAAATCAAACAGGTCACATCCCCGCCCGGCCGCATCCAAAATGGTGACGATCTGCCGCCATATACGGTCTTCACTCAGCCGGCCAGGCTGCAAGGTGTCATGGCCAACATCAATCTTGACGCGCTTATCGGCGGGCAACCGCTTGTTTCGCCGCTCGCCAGTCCAAAGGGTGTAGGCCTCATGCGCCATGGTGGATGGCGTACTGAAATAGGTTTTGCGCCATTTCTTGTGCAGGGCCATGCCGCTGGCCACTTTGTTGATCTGGTCGAATCCCTGGACCCAAAAAAACTCATCAAAGTAAAAGTTTCCGCTGCGGCCTTGCGCCGTTCGGTAATTGGTGCCCAGAAAATGCAGCTCTGCCCCGTTCCATAAAACAATAGGGTCGCCGGTCAGCTTCACGCCGACCACTTCCATCAGAAAGGTCTGCATGTAGGTTTTGAACTGGTGCGCCTGGGCCTTACTGGCTGACAAGAAAATCTGGTTGCGCCCGGTAGTGATCGCATCGATCAGCGCCTCGCGGGCGAAGTACCAGGTAGCGCCAATCTGCCGTGACTTTAGGATCATGCGCGTGCGCATGTTGCCGGCGCGATACCAGTCCAGCTGGTAATCGAAACAACCCTCACGGAAAGCATCGACCAGCTTCTCGATTTGCTCTTCGCTCAGCTCGTTGCGCGTCGGCGGCTTTTTCGGGCCATCGTTGCGGGCAGCGATGTTGGGGTTGAGATCAGTTTCAGTGCCACCGCCCTGATAGCGCTGGATCCGCGCTTGGCGTTCTAGCTGCCGGTGCAGCAAATCGATCTCTTTGAAGTCCCCCCCGGTTTTCTGATCCTTGATGATCAGCTGCACCAAGCGGGCTTCCAATGCACCGCCCACTCGCTCTACAGTATCGGCGCGATCCCAGCCGTCGCGGTCCTTCCAGCTGTGAACTGTCTTTGCTTTCTCGCCCAGGTAATCAGCGATATCGCAGACGCGCCAACCCGTCCAGAACAAGAGTTTGGCGTGGCGTCGGCTGTCGGTTGGAGCTTGAGCAATAGCATTCATGGGGCTGATGCTGACGCCCTCCCGCGCGCGGAGCCTCCCCGCTAACGTGTAGCGCCCCCCGCCCCACTTGCTGCGCGTTGCTGGCAGCTCTCCCACTGCCGACCATGCCCTCAACACCTATCAGGTTTCAGGATTGAGGACGCAAGGCATGCCAACCAAATTTCGCTCCAAGTTCTTCCGCGTCGCCGTAGAAGGCGCCACCACCGACGGCCGCAAGATCGAACGCCAGTGGATCGAAGACGCCGCCGCCAGCTACAACACCAACACCTACGGCGCACGGGTGTGGCTGGAGCATTTGCGTAGTCTCACCGCCGATGGCCCCTTCCGCGCCTATGGCGACGTGGTAGCGCTAAAAGCAGAGGAAGTGGAAGTTGCAGGCGTTAAGCGCCTGGCACTGTTCGCTCAGATTGAGCCCACCGATGAACTGATCGCGCTGAACAAAAAGCGCCAAAAGATCTACACCAGCATCGAGCTCAACCCGCGCTTTTCGGATACCGGCAAGGCCTACATGGAAGGGCTCGCAGTCACCGACAGCCCCGCCAGCCTCGGTACTGAAATGCTAGCTTTCTCAGCGCAGCACCCTGATGCCAACCCACTGTCAGGCCGCAAGCTGCACCCGGAAAATCTGTTTTCAGAATTGGTAGAGATCGATCTCGACTTCGAGACCGTTACCCCTGCCGAGCCAAGCAAAGCCGATGGTCTCTTCGCCCGCGTGCGCGAGATCATGGGTAAGCAAAAGGACAAAGAAGGCAAGGACGCCACCCTCTTCAATGAGCTGGGTGAGAGCGTCGAAGCCATTGCCCAGCACCTGGCAGACCAGGACAAAAACCACACCCAGATCAAGGCCGATCTGGACACTTTGCGCAATGACTACAAGAGCACTTCACAGCAGCTCGACGAACTGTTGAAGAAGCTCGAAAGCGAGCCAGAACGTGACTACACCCAGCGCCCACCGCTACCAGGCGGGAGCGGCCAAACGCTGGCCACGTACTGACCTCAAATCAACCTGAAAACGCTGATCAAACCCTGACGCACGGAGCACCTCATGCGCAAAGATACCCGAATTGCTTTTAACGCTTACCTAGGCCAAATGGCCAAAATTAACGGCGTAGCCGAAGCTGTACACAAGTTCAGCGTCGAACCCACGGTTCAACAGTCGCTTGAAACAGCCATTCAAGAATCAACCGACCTGCTCACCAAGATCAACATCATGGGTGTAACCGAGCAGTCCGGACAGGCGCTGCTGCTGGGCGTTAATGGCCCCATTGCCAGCCGCACCAACACCGCCGTCGGGAACCGCCGTAACCCTGGCGACCGTAGCTCGCTGGGTAAAGATGAATACACCTGTAAGAAGACCGACTTCGACAGCGCCTTCCCTTATCAGCTCCTGGATCAGTGGGCCAAATTCCCCGACTTTCAGCCACGCTTGAGCGGCGCTATCGCTAAACGCCAAGGGCTTGACCGCATCATGATCGGCTTTAACGGCGTGAGCGCTGCGGCCGAGACTGATATCGACGCGAACCCACTGGGCGAAGACGTCAACATTGGCTGGCTGCAGAAGGTCCGCGTCGGTGCACCTGATCGTGTGATGGACGAGGTTGTGGTCGATTCCGAAGAAGTCACCATCGGCGCCACCGGCGATTACAAGTCGCTCGATGCCTTGGTGTACGACGCCGTGCAAATGCTCGACCCATGGCACCGCAACCATCCTGACCTGATCGTCATGGTTTCGCGCAATTTGCTGCACGGCAAACTACTGAAAGCCGTTGAGCGTGGCGCGGCATCCAACCAGGAAGAATTGGCAGCGGATGAAATCATCAGCAACGCCCGCCTTGGTGGCCTCCGCCCTTACGACGCGCCCTACTTCCCCGACAACACCGTGCTGGTGACCACGCTGAGCAACCTGTCGATCTACTGGCAGGAAGGCGCCCGCCGCCGTCACATCAAGGAAGAGCCCGAATACGACCGCATCGCCGATTACCAATCTTCCAATGACGCCTACGTCATCGAAGACTTCGGCCTGGTCGCCCTGGTCGAAAACATCGCCGAGGTATAACCCGTGCCACTATCCCCCGCACAGCAGTCACAACAACGCAAGCGCGCCGCCAAGGCGGCCGCTTCCGTTGGGCCGGCGTTGACCATGCAAGGAGCTACCGCCTACGAGATGCAGCTCGCCCAGCTGCATCAGCACCGCCTGCAGCTAAAACAGGTGCAAAGCCAAGAGGCCAAAGCCGAGCTCAAGCGCCGGATCCTGCCTGATTACGGCCCTTACATCGACGGCGCACTTAGCGCCGGCAAAGGTGCGCAAGATGAGGTGCTCACCACCCTCATGCTTTGGCACCTCGACGCTGGTGAGATCGACGTCGGCCTACGCATTGGTGAGTACGTGCTGCAGCACAAAATGATCATGCCGGACCGCTTCAACCGCTCAGCCGCTTGCCTGATCGCCGAAGAGCCTGCCGAGCTCGCCCTGCGCGCCATGAAGGCCGGCAACAGCTTCCCGGTAGCGTCTCTGCTCGAAGCGCAGCGCATCACTGCCGATCACGACATGCCCGATCAGGCCCGCGCCAAAATTCACTTGGCCATCGGTCGCGCCTATGCCTTTGGCATCGACAAAGACCAGGTGACCGAAGATCAAGCCGAGCTTCTCGAAAACGCCCGTGAGCACATCACCCGCGCCATCGAGCTCGACGACAAGTGCGGCGGCAAAAAAGATCTCGAAGGCGTTGCCCGCCTTCTCAAGAAACACGCCGGCACTGCCGGCTAACCGAGCGTTCCCCACGCACCGGCGGCTCGGGGCTGATCAGCGGTTTAATCCTTTCCAGCTGTGACGCCCCGACCACCGCCGACTATTTGAGGTATTCATGAGCGGATTCGTCGGCCAGGCTCAAACCGAGCCATTCATCCTCAGCAACGACGGCTTTTTTCCCGCCATTGACGCCACCGCCTTGCGCGCCGGCATTCGCCTATCGGGCGACGTCTCAGACGCCCGCCTCGAAGGCAGCATCATCAGCGCCATGATCACTACCAACCGCGAACTCAAAGTGCGCAAAGCCATGTGGCAAGCAGCAGGCCACAGCACCCTAGCAGCCGTTGACGACATGGCCATCGGCGACAAAAACGCACTCGAAGTCACCTACACCCGCGCCGTCCAGGCCCTAGTCGGCGCCGAGCATGCAGAACGCTATCGCGGCTACGACGCCACCGCCAGAGGGGCCAGCCAAGGTGACGAGATCCTGCCCACCGCAGACGACTACCGCCGCGATCACCGCCACGCCCTGCGTGATCTACTCGGCACCGGTCACGCCACGGTAGAGCTCATCTGATGGAACAGGCCCGCTCGATCCAGGGCGACACGGTAGATGCCATCGCCTGGCGTTACTACGGTCGCACCGCTGGCGTGGTCGAGCAGATCCTGCAAGCGAATCCCGGCTTGGCAGATCAAGGGCCGGTACTAGCCAACGGCACGTTGGTCGCCTTGCCCACAGCACCCGCAACAACCGAAACCGCCAAAGCGGTCAACCTCTGGGATTAACAAGGAAGTCACATGGCCGACCCCACCACTAGCACCGTCATTGTCACTGCCGCCGCCGGCGTTGGCCTCTCAGCCATGGCACCGCAGTTGGATGGCAACGCCCTGTTTGGCGCCATCATCGGCGCCGCCCTGATTGCCGTGAATCAGCACGACCTCAAAGCCTGGCAGCGCCTGCTCGGCCTGCTGGTATCCATCGGCGCCGGCTATGTGTGCGCCGCCGAGATCGTCACCCAAACACCTATCACCCGCACTGCACCAGCTGCCTTTATCGGCGCCGTGCTGGTGGTGCCCGTCGCTCTCAAAGCGCTGGATGTCATCGACAAAACCGACTTCGCTAGCTTTGTCCCCAGCTGGCTCAAAAGGGGCAAGGGAGAATGACCATGCTCAGCACACTGTTCGCCACCTTCGTTGCCACAGCGCACATCATCACCGCGCTGCGGCTGGTCTGCTTTCGCCGCCGTGGCTCACGTATAAGGCGGGGCATTGCATTCCTGGCGGCACTGCTCATCGGAACACTGCTCTGCAACGCAGTAGACATCATGGTGTTTCAGCAGCCCGTCACCATCTGGCAAGGCTCACTCGCCATTCTGCTGCTGATCCTCGTGTACCGCTCACGCGGCAATCTTGCCGCCCTGATGAGGCCCACACCATGACCACCACCCTACGCCACGGCGCCACCGGCCAAGCCGTTAGCCGCTTGCAAAAGCAGCTCAACCAGCAAGGCGCAACACTGCTGACCGATGGCGATTATGGCGACGCTACAGAGCGCGCCGTGCGTAGCTACCAACTGCGTGTGGGTTTGGTGGCTGATGGCATCGCCGGCCCCAAGACGCAACACGCTTTGGCCGGTGGCGACTGCGCCCTGCTGTTGCACAACAGCACACTGCAGGCCGCAGCGCAGCGCCTTGGTTTGGAGCTGGCCGTGGTTTATGCCGTGAACGAGGTAGAGAGCAGCGGCGAAGGCTTTTTGCTTAACGGCAAGCCCAAGATCCTGTACGAGCGCCACATCATGCATCAGCGCCTCAGCCTCATGCGCACCGATGACGACGACGCCACCTTGCTCAAGGCTCACGCTGATCAGCTCGCCGAGTGTTACCCCAACCTGGTCAACACCAAGCCCGGCGGCTATGCCGGCGGTACCGCCGAGCACCAGCGCCTAGCGCAAGCCAAAATGATCGATGCTGTTGCCGCGTTGGAATCCACCAGCTGGGGCGCGTTCCAGATCATGGGCTACCACGGCGAGCGGCTCGGTTACGCCAGCGTGAGCGACTTCGCACAGCGCATGGCACAGGATGAAAACCAACAGTTTGAAGCCTTCATCCACTTCATCGCAGCAGACCCAGCCCTGCACAAAGCACTTAAAGCCAAGCGCTGGACCGAATTCGCCCGCCGCTATAACGGCCCCGCCTACGCCCGCAACCTGTACGACATAAAACTGCAGCGCGCCTATCAGCGCCATGCTGACTGTGAGTGCGGAGCTCAACCAAGGAGTGATGCAGCATGAATAAAATTAACCTCGACCAGATCCGGCAACTAAACATCCAGCCCAACGCGGTGCTGATGGTTCCCGGCGGTACCGACGTTGAAACCCTGCAGGAGCTGTCCGCAGCCCTGCGTAAAGTCCAGCCAAAGGGCAACGTGCTGCTCATCAACGGTATGGACTTGCAGCAGCTCAGCGACGCAGACATGAACGCCGCCGGTTGGTACCGCAAGTGACCACCCTGCGCCAAAGCCTCTATGGTCTGGCCCTTATCGTCGCCCTGGCCGGGCTGGTCTGGATCCAGCAGCAACGGGTACAGATCGCCCAGGGCGAAACCAAACTAGCCACCAACCGCGCCTTGCAGGCCGAGCAGCAAAGCGTCGCCCGCCAGCAAACCATCGGCGAACTCACCACCGCGCTGGCCACCGAGCGCACCAGCCAACAGCACCTACAGGCCCAGCAATCAGATATCCGCCAGCAGCTGCGCACCAGCCAACAGAGAATCGAGGCGCTAACCCGTGAAAATGAAGAACTACGCCAATGGGCTGATGTTGAGCTGCCTGCTATTGCTCGCAGCTTGCGAGACCGTCCCGCCATCACTGGCGCCGCTGACTATCAGGCTTGGTTGTCCCGCCGTAACGCCCTGCACGCTGAGCGCAACCCAACCCCAGCGCAACGGCAACCTACTCACTGACGCAGACATAACCGAGGCCGACTGGGCCGAATGCGCCGCCAAGGTCGATATGCTTTACCAGTACCAGGAGCAACACCATGTACAAACCCAGCAGCCTCAAACAACACCTGATCACTAGCGTCGCCGAGCTGCGCCCATCGCCTGATCGCGTGCTGGTGTTCATGGATGACGGCAACGTGGTCTACTCCAGCGCAGCCGGCCTGTCATTTGAGTACCGCTACACCCTCAAGCTGATCATCACAGACTTCGCCGGCGATCCCGATGCCGTTTTTATTCCCCTGCTCGCCTGGATCGGTGAACACCAACGCGAGCTGCTCGACAACCACGACCAACGCCAAACCGCCATCGGCTTTGATGCCGAGGTGCTCGCCAACGACCTGGTAGACATCGAGATCAGCCTGCCGCTCACCGAGCGCGCAATCGTCAAGCGGCAAGAAAACGGCACACTCACCATCACCCACCC
>Ga0209071_1000671_pt1 | contig 15849 bp, 12 predicted proteins | sample CoawatmetaG10DNA_2_FD_187513 | JGI IMG/M metagenome (GOLD analysis project Ga0209071, IMG submission 187513) | Marine microbial communities from the West Antarctic Peninsula - Coastal water metaG108-DNA (SPAdes) (version 2) | ecosystem: Environmental > Aquatic > Marine > Coastal ... | reverse complement strand
AGGATCGCTTCCGGATCGGCGGTGCGCGATTGCATGGCAGCGGCATATTTGACCATTTCGTCATATTGTTGCTCGATCTCGTCCCAGTCGATCGGGCTGGAGAGGATCGGCAGTAAATTGGAAAGCCGCGTGCGCATGCCGGCTTGGGGAAGGGCCAGTTTCTGGCGTGCCACTGCTTTCAGCCGCGGGGCAAGCTCAAATCCAAGGAGTCGGCAGAACGCAAAGCCGACTGCGCTCTGGCCGTGGCTATCGACGTACTGGCGCTGGATTTCCATGTCGGTGCAATGGCGTAGCACGCCTTCGATCATGGAGGCGACCTCCGAGGAAGAGCACCGCTTGAGCTGGGAATAAACGCAGGTCGCGCGCTTCTCCACATGCCAGTAGATCATGACGCCACGGCCGCCATAGCGGGCGTGCCATTCCGTCATCAGGTTGCGGTCCCACGCGCCGAACTTCGTTGAATCGGACGCGCATGCCGTGCCCGCATCTCCCCATACTGCGGCATTGCGGATTGCCAGTGTCGCGTTTGCTACCCGCGCGCACGCCTCCCTCAGCGCTGGCGCGTGGATGAAACGGCGATGGACATGCAGCAATTCCTCGTAACTGACATCGGGTGTTGCGCCAGCGACCCGCTTGAGCCCGGCGTTCGTGCCCAAGCCATAGAGACACAGCAAAAGACGCTGAGCCAAGGCTGCTTTCGACAGGGTAACCCGCGAGGCCGACGTTTCGAAAGCATCCATCAATCCCGTGTCCAGAGCAGCCTCTTTCAACACGTCCAGCAGTCCGGTCATCGGCCAGCGCTGACCGATCTCGCTTTTGATCGAAGCGAGACCCTTCGGTTCGGGCAAGGGCTTGAACGGTGTAATCGATATCCGGTTGTCGCCGCGCCACAGGAGCCGGACCTTGTCGTTTTGTGGAATATTGGCATTGAGGAGCAACAGTTCCCGTTCAAGCTCCTCCCGGATCGAGGCGCAAAACGCCTGCGCATCTGGCGTCAGGCTGAGGCCGGAATAGTACGCATCTCGCCTGATCTCGAAGTCCTTGGGAAGATCGTCATCGGGATTGCGATAGCGATCCGCCCCGACCACCCAGATTTCTTTGGAGCGGATGCGGTCGCGCAGTTGCGTCAGGACGCAAAGCTCATAGCTGATCCGGTTTACCCGCCCATCGTCATCAATGACGGAACTGCGCCATCGCGCTGGAATCACCTCATCGATCGGAACATCCTGCAATGGCACGAAGCGGCATCCGCCATCCACCTTGCTCCTGATCCAGTCGAGGGCCGCCAGGACCGGCCGCCACACCGCGTTGTTCGACCGGAACTCAAGTACGGAAAGCAGGCTTGGCAGCATGCGCCGGTAATGATTGGCCCAGGAACCACGCATCACCTTGTAGATGCGCCGGTCCAGAGCGCCCTTCGCATGGCTCTCCTTGACGATCGCCGCCAGCTTGGCCTTACCGGCGATCGGGAAAATGACATCGCAGATGCGCCCCGATGGTTCATTGATCGAGGCGCTGGCGATCTCGACCAGCAGGCGCTCCTTTCCATAGACCCGCTCGATGTCTTTCGCGATATCGCCCACCACCTTGCGTTTCGAGCGCGTTCCGATCTTGTGAACGGTTTCGATCAGCAGGTCGATCATCGCGTCAGTGAGTTGCGCCTCCCGCGACATTAGATAAATCGCATAAAGGCCGAGCTGTCGCGCCGGCGCATGCCGGCGCATCTCCGAGGCCTTTTCACCGGCAACGCGGCGAACAATCTGATCGACCCATGGCTTGCCCGTAGCCGTCAGGAGATCATGGGGAAGATCAAGTCTCTGGATAAAGGCGAGTTTCTCGGTCACGTCGAGAATGTTGTCGAGCGTTGCCTGTCCGGCGTCACCCTTCATCCTGTTGAATCCGGTCGAGCTGTCCGGATCGGCAAGCGAGGCTTCCAATAACGCCACCGCATCTGACGAAAGCCGATCACTGGTTCCGATCAGCCAGGTGTCCAGATAATCTTGCCGTTGTGAGCGAACGACACGTTCAAGCTCCTTGCGCGACGGCCCATAAATACGCCGGTCCCGGCACCACAGGAAAACATGCTCAAGCATGGCATTGATCGACTGGCCGCCCGGGCACAGCTCGCCAGCAATCCATTCCGTCAATTGCGCGCGATCCACCCGCTTCATGCGGTGATATCCAAGATGGATCAGGATCTCCGCACAATGCCGTCGTGCTGTCCGACTGGAAAAGTCATAACCGGCTATCTCGCCAGCCTCGACACCGAGTTGCTCGGCCAGATACGAGAGGCCATCGGTAGGGATTGAGCCGGGATCGATCGCGAAAAACCCCAGGGAAGCGAAGAATTTCAGCTGCGCGGCGAGGCCAAGGCGCGTCAGGGCCGGCTTCGAATTTACAAAATCAATATCGGCAAAGCTCAGGCTCCATCGTCCGATCAAATCCCCGCCCGGAATACTCCGATCCATCAACCCACTCCCTATGATGGAGCGAACTGTCCTCTTCTATGATTTCCATCGTCAATACCGAATGCCACGTTCCCAAAACGTTCTCCGACTTGGCCAAAATCGCAGCTTGGGGCCGACTGGGCCTGAAAGGAACGACGATGCTTCAACATCCCACTCTCGACCGGCTGAACACGATGGGACTGGCCGGTATGGCCAAGGCATATGGTGAGCTCGCCGCCAACGCCGAGGCCGACAGGCTTACGCATCCCGAATGGCTGGCGCTGCTGCTCGATCGTGAATGGAGCTTCCGCCATGACCGCAAGCTCGCCGCGCGGTTGCGGTTCGCTAAGCTGCGCCACCAGGCATCTCCCGAGGACGTCGACTATCGCAGCCCACGCGGGCTCGATCGCGCCTTGTTCATGAAGCTCGTCGCCGGCGAATGGATCGCCGCTCGCGACAATCTGGTCATCACCGGACCGACCGGCGTCGGCAAGAGCTGGCTCGCCTGCGCGCTCGGTCACAAGGCCTGTCGCGACGACCGTTCGGTCCTCTACCAGCGCGTCCCCAAGCTGTTCTCCAATCTCGCGCTGGCGCGCGGTGACGGCCGACACGAGCGCTTCCTCAGGAAGCTCGGCAGCGTCCAGCTGCTGATTCTCGACGACTGGGGCCTGGAACCGCTCGATGCGCTCGCGCGCCACGATCTGCTCGAGATCCTCGAGGAACGCTACGGCCGTCGTTCGACCATCGTCACCAGCCAGCTTCCCATAGCCAGTTGGCATCATGTGATAGCGGACCCGACTTACGCCGACGCGATCCTGGATCGCCTGGTGCACAACGCTCATCGCCTCGATCTCGACGGCGACAGTATGCGGCGATCGAAAAATACGCCGGACGCTTGACGGCAGCCGCGAACGACACAACAACGAGCATTGCCGAAAGGCCCCGCTTCCGAGGGGGCGACTTCATCTCGGAATCAGGGGGCGTAATCATCCCGGAAACGGGGGGCGACTTCATCGGAATCGGCAAGCAACCCCATTGCGGATACGGAACAATAAACAGATTTCGTGAGATAATGCACCTTCAGTCTCCCCCTCCGATGCGGGCGCGTATCGATGTCGCGCTTCCGCATTTTGCGTGCACCCGTGGCCGGGCACACCAATACTAAGTGCGTCAGTGTGACATCGCGCCTTCCCCGATATCCCCGACACCTCAGTGCGCGGCTACGTCCCAAACGCACACGATTCCAGTTTATGAACTGTATAATCAATATTGATCAGGGAAATAGGAAGGCTGCCGCTTCATCCGAGATATTCATCCGTGTCTCCATCAGCGAAGAGACGCAGATGAACCCCGGTAGGCATTGATGATGTAGCCGCCCCCCGACGGCCTTGATGTGCCAACGTGGGTCTTCAATCGATGGAGGAGAGCGGTGATGTCGGAGATTGTTACGATCGGGCTGGATCTGGCGAAGAGGGTATTCCAAGTCCACGGGGCTGACGGAACTGGTCATGCTTGTCAACGGCACAGTAATTTTCCCCGGAACGGGGCATTTTACTCTGCCATCAACACATGCTATCGTGCGCAAGAAGCTGAGCCGGGATCAGGTGCTTTCCTTCTTCAGCGCGCTTCCACCCTGCACGGTCGCCATGGAGGCCTGCGGAGGGTCACATTATTGGGGCCGGGAGATAGCCCTGCTGGGCCATGAGGTTCGCCTGATCCCGCCGGGGTATGTGAAGCCTTTCGTAAAGTTATGCTGAGGTGAGCATAACTTCACTAGCAGGCTGTTGAAGAAGTAGCCGAGAGGGCGCGGGGGCTGCGGGCTACGGCTTTCGGCGGTCCTATTCGGGCCAGCGATCTTCCTTCCACGGCCTGTCTGGGCGGTGACCCCGGGCGGGGCGAGGGAGACGGCCAGCATCGGGTGCGGGCGAGCCGCTCATGCGGTCGCTCCGAGCAGCTTGGGCAACCGGATCAGATTATAGGCGGCCGCCGCGAAGGTGAACGACCAGTCGACCTTCTGGAGGCCGCGGAGCTTGGTTCGTCGCAGGCCTGCGACGGTCTTGATCCAGCCGAACGCCTCCTCGATCCGCTTGCGGACGCGCAGGCTGGCTGCGTAGCCGGCGTGGCGAGTGGTGCGGCGATCGATCGCCGAACGTCTGCGGCTGACGTTCTGGGCGACGTGCGGTCGGACGTTCAGTGGTAACCGCTGCTTCGACCCCACGTGGGATGTGGAGAGGCTTCAGTGTACGGTCAGGGTTCTTGCAAAGGCACACTGATCATGGATGAAGGAGATGATCTGGGGGATCATCCGCCAGGTATCTGCAAGAGCCTGATTTGCGAGGGGATCCTGGAGTTGGTCGATCCATGATGTGCCGTCGATGATCGTGCTTTGGCCAAGGATCGCTACAAGCGGGAGGCCGAACTCTCGATCAGACACGAAGGGCTTCCATGCGTCCATGTCCAGATGCATTGCAGTGAAGAAGCCATTGGCGAAGTCTTCCAGCAGGACCTCGCCGTCCTCGGTCCGCATATAGATCGGCGCATAGACCTCAGGGCACTCGGCAAGCTCGATGCAGATCTGGTTGTAGCGCTTGAGGATCGTTCGGCGTGCGAGCGCCGATCGGGCGCTTTGGACGTGTTCGCGCAGGATGCTCTTGAGCCATATGTCCGGATTGATGATGGACGGGCCGGCAGCCAACGCCGCGAGGAAGCCATCGATCGAGGAGACACCGGCGACCGGCGGATCAAGCGTATCAAGCCAAATTTCGAGCTGCTCTAATGAGAAGGTTCTGCCGGATGCGGTTTGACGTTTGAAGCTCATGCTGCCAGCGCTTCTAGCCGATCAGTCGCAGGGCGCCAGTTCCATGCCAACAGGCTGTGCAGATCGTTGATCATTACCTCTTCATTCAGGGGTCGGTTCCGGCTGAGGGCGAAATGACACCCTAAGCGAAACGGCAAGAAGGGGTGGGGAGCGGACATCGCGCCCCCGCCTTGCGTCATCCTGAACTTGTTTCAGGATCCATCGGGCGATTGGTGCCGGAGCGTGGTGGCTCGTGCCGCCATCTCGGTTGGCCGATCATAAACTGGGCTTTCGGATTGATGGACCCTGAAACAAGTTCAGGGTGACGGCTGATTTGGGGTGGGGCGCGGTCATCCGTCATCCCGGCGCATGCCGGGACCGTGGGCAAGTCTTGAGGCGATAGCTATCGCCAGGGCGCCCGGACGTGAGGCTGCTTCTAAAGACAGCCCACGGTCCCGGCATGCGCCGGGATGACGACCATTGGGAACGTCTGCAACGGGGCGGATGCTGCCCTTCACCATTCCGCCGGATGGATGTCGATCAAATGGATCAAATGTCAGTGAGATCCTCAGGGTACATCCCACCGCGCTGGCAGAAGAGAGCCCATGTTTCCTTCCCCTGTGCGGTTACGATCATGCGAACCGGTAAATCGACTGCGAGCGCGATAAGGCCGAGGCGGACAAGCGGGCCAATGCTCCTATCGCTGATCACCCTGTCAGGGGTGTACCCTCCTGCCACGAGTGTCCATCCGGGCGTTCCGCGTTCGGTAATAGCCGGAGCGAGATGGCCGTCACGTGGGAGATCGGTATCGCGGCCCAGGGTGTATAGGCAGATACTCCAGAAGGCATCTCGCGGTCGTGGTGGGATCAACGCCCATTCCAGCGGGCCGGCATCATCCTGTTCGGGCGCTTGAACGGCTGCGGCCGGGTCGTCCCGGACTCCATCGCGGTACGCGCGCTCTAGCGCCTGCGCGATGGCGCCAGCAGTGTCGACGGCGATCCCGTACTTCCGATTGTAGCGATCCTTGGCGACAATGCCTCGGGCGATTTCGCGAAACCGCGCCTTGCGCCGGGGATCGGGACGCAGCCGTCCAGACGCCCCGGTCATGTCGTCACCGTGACATCAGGGCTCACGTTACCCCGTGCGCGAGCCACGATCCCGGCGACCGTGTTCTTGCTGAGTCCCAGGTCGCGAGCGATCCAGCGATAGCTCCGCCCCTCGGCGATATGCGCCAACACTTTGGGCGCGAGGCGGTCCGACTTGGGTCGCTCCCCCAGTTGCCGGCCGAGTTTGCGGCCACGTGCCCGCGCTGCAGCAAGGCCAGAGCGGACCCGCTCGCTCAGCATGTCGCGCTCGAACTGGGCTATACCTGCGAGCATCGTCGCCATCATCCGCCCATGCGGCGTATCGACCTCGAACGTCATGCCGCTCATCGCGACCACCGACACGCGCCAGCCCGACAGCCGGTTGAGTGTATCGAGCAGGTCCTGGGTCGAACGCCCCCAGCGACTGAGTTCGGTAACGAGGATCGCATCGATATGGCGTGCCTGCGCCAGCTTCATCACCTCAGCCCGCGCCGAACGGTTTGCCTTCATGCCCGACGCGGTTTCGCGGAAGACCTCGACCACTTCATAGCCGCCACGCTCGGCAAAGCCGGCCAGGTCGCGGAGCTGCCGTTCGCACGACTGGTCGGCTGTCGAAACGGGCATGTCGGATTTCTTTGACGCCCGCGATCTGAAGGTCACCATCTCCGGCAATCCGAGCCCGCACCTGATCTATCACTTCGCGCTGGTCTATTCCGGGTGGGAGCATGCCGAGGTCGTGCTGGGAGGAGAAAGCTTCACGGCGCTGGCCTGCGGCCTTCAGAATGCGCTGTGGCAGCTTGGCGGCGTGCCGCACGAGCATCGCACCGATAGCCTCTCCGCGGCGTTCGCCAACCTGGAGCAAGATGCCCAGGAAGATCTGCGGACCCGCTATGCCGCCCTGTGCGCCGATTACCAGATGGAGCCCACCCGCAACAATCGCGGGGTCGCCCATGAGAATGGGTCCATAGAAAGCCGTCATGGTCACCTTAAGGATCGGCTCGATCAGGCACTCCAGTTGCGCGGGACACGTGACTTCGCCTCCATCGAGGACTGGCGCACGTTCCTCGCCCAGATCGTGGGCCGCCACAATGCCCGGCGGCGCGATGCCTTGCGCATCGAAGCTGAGCACCTGCGCCCGTTACCTTCACGCCGCAGCTGCGATTATGATGAAGCTACGGTGCTCGTCACCTCATCGGGCGGCTTCGTGCTGCGCAAGGTCTTCTACACCGTGCCTTCCCGGCTCATCGGCCATAGCCTGCGAGCCAGGATCTTCGATGACCGGATCGACCTTTATCTGGCCGGGCAGCCCATCGAGACCCTGCCACGCGGGAGGGCGCCCGATCGCGGACGGGGCGGTCATGACCACGTAGTCAATTATCGGCACGTGATCCACAGCCTGCGTACCAAGCCCCACGCGCTGGCAAACCTTGTCTATCGCGACAAGCTCTTCCCTCGCAGCGAATATCGCCGCTGCTGGGATGCTCTGGAGGGTGCGCTTCCCAAAGCCGCCGCATGCCGCAGCATGGTGGGGCTGCTGTGGCTTGCGCATGACCAGGCCTGCGAGGCTGAGCTCGCCGCGACCCTGACCGGCATACTCGATGGCCAGGGTTTACCCGATCTGAGGGATCTGCAGGAGCGCTTCCAACGCCCCGGCAAAGAGCCGGCCGATGTGGTCGTCGATATTCCCCAGCCTGACACATACGACGATCTGCTCACCGCCAGGGAGATGGCCGCATGAGCATCACTGTCGACACCGCCCAGCTGCCCATGTTGCTTGGCACGCTGCGTCTGCCCACCATTGCCCGTCTCTGGCCGGACTTCTGTTCACGAGCGGACAAGGAGGGGTGGCCGGCTTCGCGCCTGCTGGCAGCCTTGGCCGAACTGGAACTCGCCGAACGCGAACAACGCCGGATCCAGCGCCATCTTACAGAAGCACGGCTGCCTCCCGGCAAGACCCTGGATGCCTTCGACTTCAGCCTCGTTCCCACCTTGAGCAAGGCCCAGGTCATGGCTCTGACCCAAGGAGATGCCTGGCTCAAGGCGGGCCACAATCTTCTGGCATTTGGTCCGCCCGGTGCCGGCAAGAGCCACGCCGCAGCCGCCATCGGCAACGAGCTCGTCGCGCGCGGATACCGGGTCTTCTTCACCCGAACCACCGATCTCGTCCAGCGTTTGCAGGCCGCACGTCAGTCCCTGACCTTGACCCAGGAGATCGCCAGGCTCGACCGCTTCGACCTGCTCATCCTCGATGACCTGTCCTACGTCCGCAAGGACCAGGCAGAGACCAGCGTCCTGTTCGAACTCATCTCTGCCAGATACGAAAGGCGCTCCATCATGATCACCGCCAACCAACCATTCAGCGGTTGGGATTCCATTTTTTTGGATAAGGCAATGACTGTCGCTGCCATCGACAGGCTCGTTCACCACGCCACTATCCTGGAAATGAACGTCGAGAGCTATCGCAGGCGATCCGCCCTGGCCTCAGCGACATCGCTCCGCGACAGTGCTCCTGATCCAGCGACATCGCCCAGCGACATCGAAACCATGCCAGCGACATCGCTGCGCGACAACGCCTCTTGATCCAGGCCAACCTCGTGTGACACTATCCCCAACGTCACCGCTGACACATCACCATCAATGTCGCTGACCAGTCACCGACGATGTCGCGCTACACGCATCCACGCTTTCGCCATGGCGGATTGCCAGATCGCGCCAGAACGCCGTTTCAGCGAACATTTCCTCGCGCAGCGCCTCTTCGATAGCGGTCTGACCGCTGGCGACGGCCTCGTTCTCCAGTTCCTGCAAAAGTGCCATCACCATACGGCCGGTGCTCAACCGATCCTGCAACAGCGACGTGAACACGTGATCAAGCTCGGCCCACCTCGGGGCACCCTCTTCCTGTAAAGCGGCCTGCGACTGCCGCCAGCGGCTAGATACCGCGATAGCCTTGAACGCGATCTGCGCGATGAGCCGCTCGCGATTGCCGATGTGGTAATTGATTGCCGACGGGCTCATTCCTGTCTTTCGCGCCAGACTTCGTGCGCTGAGCGCTGCCAGACCGCTCTCTTCGGCAAGGTCATACGCGGCCTCACTCATCCGCTCTGCCTGGGGCGAGGCTTCATCGGACATATATCGCAAGCGACTCAAACCTGACACCCTTCTGTACAGCCGTTCGAATTAAGCTCCGCCCGAATTCGGCTGGCTTTCCCAATCTAGATAGAGCCTCACCACACCGTTGCCAAGTTTGCTCCCTGAGCAGGACGGCATCGCGCATATCGCTTCGCCGACGGCGCATCCGCACAGGATACCCACGAGCGTTTCTCCGGCTGTCATAGAAGATTCACACGATACACCTACCTGTACAGCCGTTCGATTGGGGCAGGGGGTCCTATGAAGTATTCACACATCCATCGATGGGCGGGGTCCCGGCGTATGCCGCAACGGCCTGTCGTCTCCGACTAGGCCCCTCATTGTCCTGAGCGACGCGAGATCCACCCCCGATCCGGGCGGTGGCCGATGTCGCTCGCCCTCTTCTGACATACATGTTCCAAGGACTGATTTCATGGCCAGCTCATCGCAGCACAAGTTCCGCCGCGTTCATCTGCTATCCTCCGCCTTCGCTTCCCTGACGATCGCGGCTCCCCCGGCTTACGCCGCCGACGATCCTGTCGAGGCAGGCGGCGAGATCATCGTCACGGCCCAAAAACGTGCCCAAAGGCTCCTCGATGTTCCTTCGGCGGTGTCCGTGGTCACGCCCGCGCTGCTCCGCGACAGCGGCGCAAAGGATCTGGTGGATGTCTCGCAATTGACGCCAGGCGTGATCGTATCACCCGTCGCTCAAGGCGGTCGAACGATGCAGACATTCACGATCCGCGGCATCGGCAATGACGATTTCCGACCGAATGGAAACCCGTCCGCCGCAGTTCATGTGGACGGTGTCTATCAGAGTTCGTCCGCGCTTGTCGGAGGCCAAATCTTCGATGTGGAGCGGGTCGAAGTACTGAAGGGGCCGCAAGGAACTTTGTATGGTCGCAACACGACGGCCGGCGCAGTCAACATCATATCACGCAAGCCGGGCGATCGGTTCGAAGGTAACATCAGCGCTGAATATGGGCGATTCAAGTCCTTCCGCGTCGAAGCTGGCCTGGGTGGGCCGCTGAGTGACACTGTGGGTGTGCGAGTGTCCGGAGTCTACGACCGCTCAGATGGCTACTACACCAACCTCGGATCGGGCACTGCGGCTGGCTTCCGCCTCAACCCGGCAATTCCTGGCAATCCCGACCCAGGTGTAAACGACAAGGCCGCGCGCTCGCGCTTTTTCGCAGGCCGGGCCGTACTGGCGTACGATAGCGATCAGGGAACGGCGATCACGGCAAACCTGCATGGCTTTCGCGAGCGCGGTGGAGCAGCGCAGTTTGAGCGGATTTTCGCTATTGGAGCCTTCCCCGCCAATCGTCCGTACACGTTCGATGTCAGTTTCGACCCCTACCTTCGGAAGAGCAGCTATGGCGGCTCACTCACGCTGCAGCAGGATTTGAGTGACGACATTTTTCTGACCGGAATCGCTGGCTACGAATATATGAAGCAGAGCTTCGCTTCTCAGATCGATGCCAGCCCTCTTCGAGGCGTATCGGATTTCCTCTACCGTGACAGGCTGAACCAAAAGTCGCTCGAGGTCCGTATGCAAAATCGAAACTCGGACACCCTTGACTGGACCATCGGCGCATCGGGCTTCAGGGACAAGATCAAACTGATCAGCACTTTGGACTTCTCGGACTCGCTTCGGACTCTCGTCGGGAGCGACTATCGGCAATCACGGGAAGGATGGGCAGCGTTCGCCGACGGCACTTACCATCTAGGTGACAAGTGGAAGGTCGGTGTCGGCATACGCTACACCAAGGAGTCAAGCGACTTCGATGGAACGACTGTCGATCTCAATCCGTACGGGGTAACCGCCAACGCCTTCCCCTCATTACCGCTGACGTTCGCCAAGGATTATTCGGGATCGAACGTCTCGGGCCGTGCCACCCTCAGCTATCAACCCAACAGCTCAACGAATATCTACCTGTCGTTCGGTCGGGGCTTCAAGGCCGGCGGTTTCGATGGTTCGACGTCGATCAACGATGTGGAAGCCAATCCCTTTGGGGACGAAAAGGTCTGGGCATATGAGGGGGGTGTGAAGTTCTTGCCTCGCGGCGGCATTGTGCAGGTTGAAGCATCTGCCTTCTATTATGATTATAGTGGATTACAGGCGAACTCGATCCGCATATCGAATGGCTTCGCAAATGCTGTGCGTGTGAATGTCGGAAAGGCTCGAATATATGGTGCCGAACTGACAGCTACCGTTCGGCCAGTCGACCGGCTCGAGATGCAGCTCAGCGGCGCATTCCTTAGCAGCAAGATCACCAGGATTATCTCGGATTCACCTGCTGAAGCAGCGCGACGGCTCGGCAATAAGCTGCCTTTTGCGGCTCCGGCGACCCTGTCCGGAACGATCAGATATTCAATTCCGCTGAGCAACGATCTCGAACTCGTGCCCTATGTGTCTGGTCGCTACATCACCGACCATTACAGCGAAATAGACAACTATCTCCAGGTTCAGGGATATTTCCTTGCCAATGCGCAGCTTGAGTTGCGGCGAAAGGATTCTTGGTCAGTAGCCGCCTGGGTCCGCAATCTTACCGACCGCTCGTATACGGCCACCTATTTAATTCCCAGTTTGGCCACCGCATCGCGGCTTCGCGGCGAACCGCGCACGTACGGGGTCAGGCTTGGCTTCGAGTGGTAATCTGAGGTCCAAGGGAGCCGCGCCACGCGGGCTCCGCGCAAGAACAGATAGGAAAGGGCCGTAATGTTCTGGTCTCAAACGAACCGCCGATTTGTTCTCGGCATGCTTGGGTCGGCTGCCCTCGCGATCGCTTCCGGCGTCCAGGCGCGCGATCAGGCGAAAAAGGGCGATACTGCGTTCACGATCGCGGTCATACCCGATACGCAGAATTATCTCGATTTCACGCATCAGGCGAAAGACGGTTTTCCGTTCGATGCCGCCAAGATGTTCATGGATCAGATGCGCTACGTAGCCGACAATGTCGAAGCCAAGGGTGGCGACATCGCGTTCGTCACTGCCTTGGGCGACATATGGCAGCATCAATCCAAGCCGATCGATCCCGAGCATGAGAAGCGGGGGTTCCGGCGTGTTCCAAACCCTTTGCTCGATCATCATCTATCGCCGTCGAATCGCGTGATCAGCGAGGAAATGCCGATGGCCCGGGAAGGCTATAAGCTGCTGGCGGGGCTCGTTCCCTTCTCCGTTGTGCCGGGCAACCATGATTATGACGCCATGTGGACCGACGCTCGGCAGCCGCCTTCGGCAAATGCAACATTGAGCGATTTCAAGACGCTCGGACAACTGCATGTCGGCGGATTGGACAACTTCCGATCAGTGTTCGGAAATGACTCCGATTTTTTTAAGGGCAAGCCCTGGTACGTCGCTTCGCATGACGGCGGTGCCGACAGCGCGCAGATCTTCACGGCCGGCGGTTTGCGCTTTCTTCACATCGGGCTACAGTTTGACGCACCGGACGCCAGTCTGGAGTGGGCAGCGCAGGTGATCCGGGATCATCCTGGCCTCCCAACGATCATCGCGACCCACGATTATATGAATAATCGGGCCGAGCGCAGGCCTAATCCGCTTCTCGATGCCAACTCCCTCGATCCGGGAGACAACAGCCCCCAGGAAGTGTGGGACAAGCTGATCAGCAAGCACGACCAGATCTTTTTGGTGCTATGCGGACATCAGCTCGGTCAATCCATAAGGACAGACAAGAACGATGCCGGTCACGACGTGCTCCAGCTGCTCTCGGATTATCAGGATCGACGCCAGACATTCCTGGATGCCGGTGGCAAGCCGGACTTTTGGAGCGGCATAGGTGATGGATGGTTTCGCCTGATGCGCTTCGACCTAGGAAAAGAAGAACCAACGATCGCGGTTCGGACCTATTCGACGCATTACAAGAAATTCAGTCGCGACGAAGGGAAATACCCCGCCTGGTATCGCGATCATGAGCAGCCTGGGATGGCCGACGACAAGTTCCACGACATGGACGACTTTGTCATCGTCCTGAAGGATTTTCGGGCGAGATTTATGGAGGGCAGGCGCTTCGCGCAATAGCACTGGACGGGGCGTCGATGAGCTCAAATTAAGGCTCGGATTGGTTCAAGAAGGTATAAAATCGTACCATCGTGAGGAAGGCGAAACGTTGGACCAACCATTCAAACCAGATCGTCGCCAACTTCTGGCAGGCGCAACATTGCTGCTGGGCGCCAGCCATTGGCCTGTCTTCGCCTCGACTGACGCAATTGAGCCGCAGCCGTACTTCGCGAGCGTGAAACGCGCGGTCGAGCAACTGGCCGCAATGGGGCAGCCGATTGCCGATGCGGATATGGCCAGGCTGGCGAGTCTGTTCTCGAGGGAAGATGCTGAGGCAGTTATTGCCGCCGAGGCGCTTCTCGAGCGCTATACACTCGCTAGGGTCACGCTCGACAAAGGCGGCATGGGCGCCGCTGCGTTAGGCGGAGCGAAGCGCCATTTGGTCGAGCAGGGATGGACCGCGTTCTTGGTGAGGGTCTCTAACCCATCATCGCTAACGCAGGCATTCGAAATTTACAGCGGCAGTGCGATGCCTGCGCGGATGTTCCCACAGGCCTCGAAGATCGCCGCTGAGCAGAAGGCCTATCTTGCCGATACCGTTCGAAAGGAAGCCCTCATCGAACGAATGTGGCTGATGTCGCAAATCGAAGCTTCGCCAGTGCTGAGCGGCAATGTCGTGGAGTACAAGATCGCCACGATTTACAGCAGGGACCGGGGAAGAAAGACGGGCAGGTTGGGCTTTGGGGCAGGAATTTTGCAGGACAATCCTTCCTGGGGGGCCGTAAGTCGCGCATCGGTAGCTAACCCGCTCGTAACCGATTTTGTCTCTCAACCATCTCGCGATATTCAGCTGCAGATCCTCGATGATGATGGTGTCGGCTGCATGGCATCGCTGATGATCCATGACGCCAATAAGCATATCTATCCGCCCCAGGTGATGCGCCTAGCACCCGACCTTGCGTTTCAACCCCACATATATCGAGCCGATGGCGAGACCGTCCGCCTGCCAGACGGCGAGTATCATATAATGGTCCGTAGGGGGCCTGAGTATCTGGTGCAGCGCGCCACCGTTCGCGTTTCGGCGAGCGACGCACGAATAGCGGTGCGGCTCAAACGATGGATCGATCCGGCGAAATGGGGCTGGTACTCTGGCGACACGCATCTCCACGCCGCAGGTTGTGCTCATTATATGTTGCCTACCGAAGGGGTAGCACCTGAAACGATGATCCGTCACATAAGAGGCGAAGCTCTCTCCGTTGGCGAGGTCTTAACCTGGGCTGGAGGTTATTCCTACCAGAAGCAGTTCTTTTCCGGTGCTGCGATCAGTCCCGAGGCGCGGCTCGAACATCCTCAACTGCAGGCTGCTAACAACGCAGACTGGAAGCCCATGCCCACGCCGAAAGATCGAGAGAGCATGCTCCGCTACGATCTCGAGATCTCGGGTTTTCCGTCAAGTCTTTCCGGGCATTTGATCCTGATGAGACTTAAGGAGCTTAGCTACCCTGGTACGCACGCGGTGGAGGACTGGCCATCTTGGAATCTCCCGGTGGCGAAATGGGCGAAAGCCCAAGGAGCACTGGTAGGATACACCCATTGTTCATTGGGTATGATAGTCGGCACCAACGCTCTACCAAATTACGAAATTCCAACTTTCAACAGCATCGGCACGAACGAAGCGATTGTTGGCGTGACCCACGGCGCGGTCGATTTCTTGGCAGGTTGCAATGGTCCCCCTGCTGCTGAGCTCAATGCGTGGTATCATCTGCTCAACTGCGGTTACACGCTGATGATGGCAGGCGAGACGGATTATCCGTGTATCGTGCCTTCGGTCGACTCTCGGCCGGGGATCGGACGCACCTACGTGAAGTTGCCACAAAGGCCAGTGGACGATGCGGGTTACAGCGCCTGGGTGGACGGTCTTGAGAATGGCCACCTCTACTGGGGTGACGGCAGAACGCATTTTCTACATTTCACGGCGAACGGGCGGGAGAGTGGCAAGCAGCCCCTCGCATTTGTCCGCGCTAGTAACGTCAGGGTGAGCGCCACGATAGCCGCGATGCTCGAACTGACTCCATCGCCTGAGACGGTGCAGAACGCCTCGGAAGAGCCGTGGCACATCGAACATGCGCGGATCGGCAACAGCCGTAAGGTAGCGGTCGAGCTTATCGTCAATGGCGTGGCGGTGAAACGCCAGGAAATGCTTGCCGATGGCTCGCTCCAGCAGATCTCCTTCAAGGAGAAGATCGACCGCAGGGCTCTGTTGCAAACTCTGACACGGTTTCCAAGATTGGGCTCATGTACTGTCAAGGTCAGTTGCGATGAACGATTTCAAAGGACGGCATTTTACCGGCGAGGTCATCCTATGGGCGG
>Ga0209071_1000667_pt1 | contig 15888 bp, 13 predicted proteins | sample CoawatmetaG10DNA_2_FD_187513 | JGI IMG/M metagenome (GOLD analysis project Ga0209071, IMG submission 187513) | Marine microbial communities from the West Antarctic Peninsula - Coastal water metaG108-DNA (SPAdes) (version 2) | ecosystem: Environmental > Aquatic > Marine > Coastal ... | reverse complement strand
TGTCGGACAAGGGCGCGTGGAAGCGGGGCCGCTGCCGCCGTTGAAAAACGTGCTCGGCACTTCGGCCAGCGCAGGCGGATTGGTGGCGGCGGGCTACTCCGGCACGCCCTCGGTGGACACGCCGCAGGACGTGGAAGTGCAGCGGGAGGAAATGCCGCTGAACCAGACTTTGGACTTGGCCGCGACCCGGCTTGGAATCAACTGGGCATACGACGCAAAGAAAGGAGCCATTCGCTTCTACCGAATGGTGACGAAGGTTTGGACACTCCCGGTCAAGCCAGCCTCCATCAGCTACACAACGCAATTCGACGGCGGAACGACGCAAACCAGCAATCAAAACGCCATTAGCGCCTCAGCCGACCGTGCACCGGTAAAGAGCGAGGCACAGAATATCAACGAACTGACAAGCATCCTCAACGATGTGCAAACGGTGATGTCGCGTGCAGGTTCAGTGTCAGGCAACGTCGTCAACGGCACGATCACTCTCAACGACACCAAGGATGCCGTCGACCGTGCGGAGACCATCATCGCTACGGCGAAGGGGATTGGGTCCAAGATGGTGGCCGTCAGCATGCAAGTAATTCAGGTCCAACGGAACGACACAAACAATCGCGCAGTTGACTGGCAAGGCCTGGTGACAAAGGCGTTCGCTAAGGTGCCTGGTTTCACCCTCACCGGCGTATCCCCCGCGACGCTGCTGGACAACACTGTCGGCAGCATCGGTGGCCGTATGACTTCCGGCGCAGCTGCAGGATCAAGCATCCTGTTCAGTGCACTGTCCGAAGTCGGGACAGTCGCATCCTCGGATGAAATCCCTCTGCAATCGCAGAACCGCCATCCGATGTACTACAACAATCGAGTTCGATTCAGCTACGTGTCCGGCACGACTCCCGCAACGGCCACGGCGGGCGGCACAGGTGGCGTTCCTGGCCTAACGACATCGCAAGATCAGGTTGGTCTCAAGCTCATGATCTACCCGACGGTCATGGACAACAACAACATCGCATTGTCCGTTTCCTTCGATAGCTCAGTCGACAAGGGTCTCCAGCGCTTTGATGCTGGCTCAGGTGACAACAAGCAATCGGTGCAGCTGCTCAACATCTCTGGCAACGGCACCTTGAACGATGCACTTGTCCGCAATGGGGGCATGACGGTCTTGGCTGCGTTCGAGCACCTGGATGGGCAAGACACGAATCGGACCCTTGGCGAGGACATTCCCTTGCTTGCTGGCGGCTCTGCGAAGCTCTCGCGGCAACGCACTGTCATGCTGATTGTGCTGCGGGCATCTATCCGCGACATGGGCGCCGGACAGGGGGCTGGATCGTGATCGTCGAAGCCTTCGGCAACAAGCTGGCTTTCGACCTGGAGTGGAAACCGCTTCTGTCCGGTTCGCACGCCCAGGCCACGCAAGCAGCGGCGGCGATCAAGGCCAAGTTGATGTGGCACGATTCGCGCGTCCGTGCTGTCGGGCTTCTTACCGAGCGGATGGGGCGCCGCATCGGGCAATTGCACTCGGGTGCAGCTGCATTCCTACAGTTGCCGGGCCTTCCGTCGAACGCGTTCCTGCTTCTGAAAAGCGCCGACGACCGGTACATCGTCGTTGGCGTTGAGCAGGGTAGGCCAAGAAAGGGGTTCGATCGAAGCGGGCTGTCTGAAGACCAGGCCCGCGACCTGCTTGAGAACTTCGGCAAGGTGTGCAACCAGCAAGGATACGTCCTTGTAGGCCAGCCAGCGCCATTTACCGAGGGCAAACCGGTCACACCGCTGACGTTGAAGGAACTGGGCTCCCTCGCGGGCAATGCCAGCCTGCTCAAACCTCCTAGCAAGGCAGCGCTCTATCGATATGCCGTTGGGTGCGTGCTCTTCGCTGCAGCCGGCGCGCACTTCGGACCCATGATCTATGACGCCGCCTACCCGCCGCCGCCGCCTGAACAGCAGATGACGCCTGCAGAACTGTACCAACAGTCGCTGGCACAACACGCGTCCGATCCGATTCTTCGCGCTGCTGATTTCGGGGACTGGTACAGCTGGATTCGCAGTCTCCGGCCAAGCTATGCGGGGTGGAACATGTCCACCGTGGTTTGCGATTGGCGTGACCCAACGTCCCAGCCTACTTCATACGTTGCGTGGAACGGAAAGGTGCGCTGCGTGCTTGAATTCAAGCGCGGGATCAAGGCTGTTGCCACGAACGAAGGGTTCATGTCCGCCATTCCGTCGGAATGGTCCTCTTCGGCTGTGTACGACCCCGCATCCGATGCCATCCGTGTGAGCCTGCAGCCCGCAGCCGGAAAGGCTGTGCCCCTCAGCCAGATGCTGCGCGACGCCGCCCCTGGGCATGAGCGAGATATTCACTTTGTCTCGCTTGTCCAGCGTGCCGGCAACCTGTCCCATACCGCATCGCTTACAGGCCCGTCCCCCTTCCTCTTGCCGCCAACTGCACCGGCTGGCGCAGTCCCAGACCTATTCATGGCGTCCAAATGGCAACTTACCGCCCCCCTTCATCTGGCGGAATTCATGGCCCAATTTCCGCCCTATGTCTCCTTGTCTACGGCAAAGCTTGAGATCGCCGATGTGGAAAAGAGCAAAGACCCATTCCGGCTCACGGTTGAGGGCATGGCAATTACTCGGAATTGAGTGAGGTAACTATGTACAGAATGATTCAACGAGTGGCAGTCATGGCACTCGCAACCGCAACAACAGGGTTGCATGCAGCGCCTCCCGCCGAACTGCTGGCACCGCCAAGCGGCGCTGCTGCATCCGCTCCTGCGCCCGCTGCGGCACGACCCTCGCCTGCATCAGTGCCGGCGGCCACACAAGTGCAGACACCTGCGCCGGCGGCCACCAAGGCCCTGTCGGCCGGGTCTAGCGCTAAAGCTGTGGCAGTTGCTCCCACAGTCCCGCAACCAGCGCAAGCTGCAACTGCTCCGGCTCCTGCAGCTGCACCAGTAGCAGGCCAGCCTCCCGCCACATCGACTGCAGCCCATGGGTACACCAAGCTGTCAGGCACGCCGACAATTGGAAACTGGGAGGACCTAACCCAGCAAGAAGCGTTCAAGAAACGCCAGGACGAATTGGCAAGCAACGGTCTGTCAAACAGGGCAGGGCAAGGACCGCTGCCCCCCTTGCAAGTGGTCACGTCACGCCCGCAAGGCGAGTCGCAAGCCGGGACCGCTGACGCGCCAGCACGAAAGCGCCGGGTAGTCGAAGCATGCCCCGACGATCGACCGTGCTTCTTCGCGGTGTACGGCGTGAGCGTGGACGGCGCAGGGAACAACTATCGTGGGCTCGTTGCCGTCAATGGCACGGTTCACCCAGTGACCAAAGGGACCCAATTCGCTGGGTATACCGTCGAAGCAATCAGTGCCCGCCAGTTGACCGTGGTGAGCAATCGCAGTAAGCGGCGCCAGCATTGGCCGTACGTTGGTGGCGTCGACATGACAGCAGATCAGACAGACATCCCGAAGGCCTCTAACACTGCAGAGGCTCGACCGCAGCCTATTTCGATCGCGCCGCCAGGCATGCCGGCACCAGTCGTTGGCGCACCGATGTGAAAGCCAGGGGACTTTGATGAAATCATTGCTCACCAATCTCATCCCGCGTATTCCCTTCCGCAAGCAGGGAGGTGATAGCAGCCGGCAGGTGCTCACCGCAGCGGCACAACGGGAATTCACACCAATCGTCGTCGAGCACAATGGCGAAGCGAACTTGCCTGCCGGCATCACCAAGCATGACCACGAGATCGTCGCCGTCGCAGATCTCCCTGCATTCAGCCGCACGCTCACCCGTGGCATTGGTCAGGACACGCTTCAGCAACTTTGCCCGATCCAGCTAGACGACCCAGAGGGAAGACGAGTCTTTGCCCTGGTCCTCGTCGAACGAATGTTGACCAGTGATGTGACGGAAGAAGTCATAGCTTCGTTCTCGCGCGAATTTGCTCCCGCGACGCCTTGTATCTACGTGGCAACGCACAACGTGCTGTCTGAGTTGGCCAGCGCCAGCATCGATGCAGATGGCAGCAAGCGTCTGGGAGTTGTGCCGAAGTCAGCGCACTGGGCACGATTTGAAGAGATCGTGAAATTCGCACTCGAACACGGCGCATCCGATCTTCACTTCAAGCCGAGGACGGATGTGGATCAAAGCACTCTGGGCTTCCGTATCGACGGCATCGTCGTGAAGCCAAGACGATTCATCATCAAGTCGGACATCATGCGCGACATGCTGGCGTACCTCTACGGTGCGCGAGGGATTTCCAACACTACCAATCAGTGGTCAGTGAATGAACCTCTCCAGTGTCAGCTTGAGGAGACGATTGGCGGCCATCCGCTGACGTTTCGTTGGGGGCAGTTGGACGTCAAAGGTGGTGCAAAGGTCGTCATGCGGGTGAGCCGACTTGATGACTCCGGCTCATTCAAAACCCTGGGCTGCGAGCCTGGTGGCGCGGGCTACCCAGCCCACCAGGTAGAAATTTGGGAACGCAATGTGCTCTCCGCCGGCGGCGGCATCCTCATTTCGGGGGTGGTGAACTCTGGCAAATCGAAAACGCTCCATGCAGTGCTGTCGATGATCCCCGATGGCTATGAGATCAACACTGCTGAAGATCCGATTGAAGACATTCTTGGGCCAAACGGCAACCAGCATGCTACGTCGCGGTCGTTCTCCGACACCAGCAATGTGGACCCGTTCATGGCGTTTAAGCTGCAAAACAAACGCATGGACCCAGATGTGACGATGATTTCGGAACTCCGCGATCAACTCACAGCGAGCACGTTCCGCGATTCAGTCCTCTCAGGACAGCGCGTATTTGCAACGATCCATGCCGACAACGCCTTAGCCATCTTCGAGCGACTGGCATCAGAAGAGTTCGGGCTGACACGGGACATGATTGCCCTGCCGAACTTCTTGAAGCTACTGGTGTACCAGGCGCTGGTTCCGAAGACGTGCCCCCATTGCAAGCTGGACCCAACGGATGGAAAGACAAGCCGTTTCCTTAATGATTTAGCCGCTAAAGAAGGTGAAGCTTCGATGCGGCGACTGATTCAACAAGCCGCGCGCGCCGCCAGTGTGGAGACTCTTCAGCGAGTGGATCGCGTCTTTGGCATCGATCCTTCCCGGATTCGGATTCGCAATCCCGCAGGTTGCAGTCATTGCCGCCGTGAGGGCGTTCCAGAGCTGAATGGCATTCGCGGACGAATGCTAGTGGCACAGATGGTCGAGCCGACGCTGGACATGCTGACGCTCGTGCGCGATGCAAACAACATCGAGCTACACAGGCTGTATCGCAGCATGAGAACGGCTCCCTTTGATAGCGACAACTCTGACGGCAAGACACCCTTGGAGGTGTCGATGTACCGGGTCGCCACGGGCGATCTGTGCCTAACGGAAGTCGAGCGACGTTTCCAAAGCATCGCGTCGTATGAGCGTACCGAGCGACCGGGCACCGGCGCTCACATCACAGTTCCAGCCAGACCATCGCAAGCATCAAGCACCGGTAGTGCGAAGCGACGCACCACCAAGCCCCCAACCAAGCAAAAAGGCAAGGCAGACCAACAAGAGGAAGTCGAAGCATGAACACGTTCGCAGCAGCGATCTCGGCACCGTTCCGAGACCGCCTATTTTGGGCGAAACGCTCCTTCTCCAGCCAGCGCGGCACCTACTACGAAGACCTGGCGGAACGGATGGAGAATCAGCCTGGCACACCCATCGCACGATTCATTGAATTGGATGCGGAACGTTATGGACACCTTCCGCTCGGAAAGCTCGCGAATCACTGGCTGGAGGCTTTCAGCGCAAGCGGATCGTTCGCGGAATCCATTCGGGGCACCGTGCCGAATGAGGACGTGGCGATCCTGTCAATCGCAGAAAAGGCGGCGGATCTCAAAATCGGGCTGCGGAACCTTGCGGCGTCGATCAAGACTTTGGACGAGATCCGTGAAGCCCTGCGCGTTGTTTTCTTTGCGCTTGGCATCGTGGCTTTGGCAGTCCATTTCTATGTCGGACTTTATGGCTTCAAGATCGTCCCGACGATCGAGCAAGCCATGCCGGCAACCGTCCAGATCTCTGAACTCGGATGGTCAGCAATCCTGCTGCATGGCATGCGTGTCGCCGTCGAAAAGCTATGGCTTCCGTGGCTCCTTCTTGTCGCCTTTGGCGCGCTTTGGGTGTACTGGGCAGTGCCCAACTACGTTGGCCGTGCTCGCCCCTGGCTCGACCGGCATGTGCTTGTCTTCAGCCTGTATCGAGAGTTTCAAGCCCAGGCTTTTGTGACCGCGCTTTCTGCTGCCACACAGCGGATTAACGGGAGAGTCATGACTGTTCAGCAGGCAATCGAGATGATGCAGGAAGTTGCGACGCCATGGCTGCTGTGGCACCTGAACCGCATTCAGCAACGCATGGAAGAGAACCCCCAAGGGACCGGCGAAAACTTTGCGACGGGCCTGCTGAACCAGGAAACGATCTACCGCATGCAGGACATTGCGGAGTATTCCGACATGTCGACGATGCTTTCCAAGGTCGGCGAGCGCGTGCTCAAGCGTGCGCCGGCCGAAATGGAAAAACGCTCGCGCCGAATCCAGTTCGTGTCGCGAGCAGTGATGGTGACCGTCGTACTGGTCATCAGTTGGTCATTCAATTTCATGTCTTACGAGTTCCAACAGGCGCTCACAAATGACGCCTATTCCCGCCAATAAGCCATACATCACTAAGAGGTAAGCAAACATGCAAAACGCAAACAACACTCAACGCCGTTTCATCAATTTGGTTACCGCTCGCCGCCGTCAGAAAGGGGCGTCGACGGGCGAGTATGTTTTCTGGTCGATTCTTGCTGGCTTCGTGATTGTCGGCATCCTCTTCACCTACCTGAAGGGCTACAACGGCGGTCAAGCCCAGCAGCTGGTCAAAGACATGACCTCCTTGATGACCGACGGGTCACAAAACTTCAATGGGCAATGGGCGAACTTCACCACAACGAACGCTTCAACTGGCGGACTGTTCAAAGGCTACGCATCGCTGACCGACAACGGTGGCGGCGTGGTGATTGTGCAGCCTGGGTCCGGTCGACTGACGGTTGCGCCCGGCACTTTGTCGACTGCGAACGACTCGGGTCAGTACACCGTAACTGGCCTGACGCAGGACACATGCAAGACCTTCTCTGCCGGCATCAAGAATGCGGCAGGCTCCCTGGTCGTGAACGGAACGACTGTGAAGGCTTACGGTGGCTCCTACAGCCCGCAATTGCTTCAATGCACTTCTAACAACAACACCGTTGTCGCCACAGCAGGTTAAGCGTTGCTGTTTTGATCCATGCTGGCACGGCTCGTCCGTGGCCAGCTTTTTGTCCATAGAGGCATGCCATGAAAAGAACACCTAATGCTCTGGCCGGTCGACTGCGGAGTAGGACTCGTCGCTCTCAACGCGGGGCCTTTACATTGGATGCTGTACTGGCGCTGGGCATCTCGGCCATCATGGCGCAGAACGCAGCTGTCGAAGCGACGCGCGTGCGTGACATCAATACGATGGTGATGACCGGCCAGTACATGCAAGGCCTGCAGGTTGGCGTGAATCGCTATATCTCGGCATCGATCGACAATCTCGCCCAGGGGCTTGCGGTAAGCGGCGTTGCGAACCCATATGCACCCACCATCCAAGAGTTGGTTGCAGGGAATTGGATGCCCGCTGGATGGACGACGAACAACCCCGCTAACCTGAACTGGACAATCACCATCACGCCGAGCAACTGCCCCGGTCCGACGTGTCAGATGCCTACCACAATTCAATCGAGCGCCTACCGCGACAGTCAGGGCCGCGTTCGCAATGACCTATTGGGCTACGCTGTCTCAGCTGCAGGCCTCGATGCAGGTCAGTCATTGGCGTTCAATCCTGGGCAGTTCACGGCATATCGACGCACCTGGACGATGCCCAACGGTACAGGCAGTTCCGGGGCGCTCATGATGAGAGCCGGTAGCTACACCAATGGCTATGTCGACACCCTGCCGTTCTACAAGCTAGATGGAAGTCGAAAGTTGACCGGGACGATGCAAGCGAACGGGCAGAACATCACGGGCGCCGGCAACATTGGATCAGCATCGGTGAATACGGGTGCTGTGACCGCAAACAGCGTCGCATTGCCCGCCGGCAACTCCCTCACGATCGCCGGCACCCAGTGGTACGGCGATAGCTCGAATGCTGCAGTGCGAACGAATGGCGCGCTCTACATCCAAACGCTAAACGGCGGCGCACCAGGCACGATCAACACGGGCAACGCCAACGTGTCAGGCACCATGAGCGCGACGCAGATGAATGCCAGCAACAGCAATATCTGGGGCAGTCAAACTGTGTATGGGAACCACACCGTCAACGGCGCGCTGGTGGCAAACAACGTCGTGTATCTGCCGGCGCTCGCATGGGAGGGGTATGGTTGCTCCGGGAACGGCATCACGACTGATCCGACAGGAAAGATTCTTTCTTGCCAATCCGGTGTGTGGCGACAGCCAGGTGGCGGCGGGCCGCATGGTCCCGTCATTGGATTTCAGTGGGGCCAATACTATCCTGGCGGTCCGTGTGGTGGATTTATCGCCAATTACGCAGACGGAACACAACAAACCGTCATGACGAGTGCGGGCTGCTCTTACAATTGAGTTGCCAAAGCGGCTTGGTCCGACCCAGCAAAGAGAAAGCCCGGCGATTGCCGGGCTTTTTCTTTCTCAGGCGGCAGCTTAACTGACGTACTTGGCGCGGTTGTTGGTGCTCACCTTGGCCTTAATGGCGTTCAGGTTGTTGGTGTACGCAGTGCAGCCGGTCGTGTCCAAGTAGTCGGATTGACCCGTTGCCAGCGGGAACCGTTGATAGAAACCAGTATGGTCACCGCTCGTGCAAGCCTGTACCGCATTCATGGCCAGGACAATGCTCATCACATCATTGGCCGGTGCTGAGCCCGAGATAGACGCCAGCGTGACAGCCTGGTTCTCATCAAACGTGTTGCCGACCCAAGCGCCCACATTGATGGCTTGGCCGTTGGCATCGACCGTCTTCGGCGTACCGGTGTCACTGCTGCTGGACAGTAGACGTACCGCCACATGCGAGGGCAGATCGTACTTCACACCGTAATATTCGACTGCGGTGAGCGCGTCGGCGTAGGCGTTGAGAACGTCTTGTGACGAGCCGGGGACGATGCTCAGGTAGTCCACGCCACCATGAGCGCGGTTGCCGGCCGCGATCACGTCATTGCCGGTCAAGAGCTGCAGAACGGCGGACGACGCCGTGGTGTAGGCGGTAGCCAGCGTTTGGCCACCCTTCGACGCCAGATAGGTGAAGCGCGTGCTTGCCAGGTGCGTGACGGGAGTGATGACAAAGTTGGACAGCGAGGTCGTCACATAAGGTGCAACGAGCTGGAGAGCGACGTTCTTCTGCGTGGAGTTGTCTGCCTCGGAGGTGAACGTACCACCAGTGGCCACCAGGCGGATCATGCCCGAGGGCGTTTGGCTCAGCGTCATACTGTATGCGCCGCTTGCGTCGGTCGTCGTTTGACCGATCGAAGCGCCGTTACTGCCGTCCGGATTCACCAGGTAGGCCGTCACCGTAGCGCTGGCTGTGCGGCCGCTGACCACAGAACCGGAAATCTGAGCCGTGGGCGTGCCCGTCGCAGCAGTGCCCGTATACGGATCAATCGGCTGCTGTTGTTGGGGCTGGGTTGTGCCGGTGCCACCCGTGGCGCCGTTCGAGGCGGAGCCACTGTCACCACCACCGCCGCACGCGGCAAGCAGACTGGCCAGGGCCGCAGCTACAGCGAGTTTCGCGAAGGACTTAGCTTGCATGGTGTTCTTCATTTCGTGTTTTCTCCGATGAAAGGATTTGGTCGCAACCGCACCGCCCGCGGCACGGAAGGAGGCAACTCAACAGCATGGTATCACTATATCACGTTACTAAGATATCTTGCTATACTGCGAACATAGTAACTTGGTAGGGTGCGTTATGATGGCGCGTCAGCAACACGCGGGGGCAACGACATATGGCAGCAAGAGAGCAGCCGAAGGAGAAGCGCGACAAGCAGATCGGTTTGAAGGTCGAGCCGAGCAAGTATTCGCGCATGGTCAACAGGGCAGCGAAGGAATCCATGCAGCGCGGGTATCCCGTTACCGTCCAAACGCTCCTACTCGAATGGATCGACGAGAAGCTGGGCGACGCCAGCGGGAAAAAGTGAACCCGTTCGCGGCCTCGATAGCGCTCCTGGCGGCCTTTTGGGCGCCGGCGGTGATCGCTGACTGCCTGGACGACGCGGCGACGTATTGGAGAGTCCCCACGCCACTCGCGCGCGCGATAGCGACTCACGAATCCGGTATGCGTGCCGACGCTGTTGGGCGCAACAAGGACGGATCTCGCGACATCGGGCTTATGCAGATCAATACCGCATGGCTTCCGACACTTCGCAAATATGGAGTTACCGAACGCGACCTGTATGACCCGTGTGTCAATGCGTATGTTGGAAACTGGATACTCTCGCAAAATATTGACCGGCTAGGATTCAACTGGGATGCCATTGGCGCCTACAACGCAGCGTCTTCCGACAAGCGCGCCATATACGCGCGCAAAATATATCGGCAGTTGATGGCAATCCAGGAGGGCGGAGCACAGAATATTCGTGCCCCGCGCCCATTTGGCGGCCCCTCGAAACAAGCAGCGGCGCAATGAGAGCGAACCACGCGCAGATTTAGCAGCTAAACCACAAAACGGAACTGGACCTGGACATGATGACGGATATCGAGCGTGCTGCCCTGGAACGTTTAGTAAGCCATGCGCTACGCGACACTGGTCAATCTCGCCGCGTCGCTGATTTCTTGCTTGCATGGTGGAATGCGAGGGATTGCGGCGGATTCGACCTGACCGATCTTTGGGGCGTGGACGATGAGATCGCGGCTGACATGGTGACGGTCGTCACTTATCTCGCCAAGGGCATCAAACAGTACCCTGACGAACTCGGCTTTAAACAGCAATTTGAGGCCATTGTTCGCGAGTGGCGTCCAAAATAATCGAGGCCGGCGCCACTGGATGATTCTGCTTCTCGCGCTGTAGAGCGCCCAACCATTAATAACGGGGAGTTTATGAAAAATTTGTCTTCTCTCAGCAAGCTCATGATTGCAGCTGCGGCCTTCACCGTAGCCACGGTTCTTTTCTTTGCATTTGGAGGCGGCAGGGTGCTGTCGAAGCCGAAGCTTGAGGCTGATCCCGTGCTTGACGCCCAATTGGGTGCTCAACAAGTGGCACTCCCCAAGGGAGTGGTGAGCGTAATGTGCACGCCTTCACTCAAAGAATCCGCCAAGCAAGTAACCGGGAAGCAACCCGACAACCTGCCCAATGGTTTCACTTGCACGGTCATGTTGGCAGGGCAAAAGCTGGCTACGCCATGGGCAACATACGCTGGCGAGGGGCAGACCATGAACGGCGAGAGCGCCATGCCATTCCTTAGCGCGGCCTGGGCAGGGCTCGCATTCTCCGCCAGCCGTAGTGATAGCGGCGCGCTAAAAGTGCTGGCTCGTGTTGAAGACAAGAGCACGGCCAGTACAAAAGACGCGGCGATTGCGATCAAGTATGTGCTGACGAAGCTGGGGACCGAACCGATGGTGAATACGGATGCTGTGCTGGGCGCGGCCGGCGAGTCCGAGCAATCGAGAGCCTGGGAGGCAAGGCGGCAAGCGAACGCTGCAAGCTGGTCAAAGCAGTAAAGCGGCGAAGTCAGCGCGACTGGTCGCGCTGCATGCGTCGGACAACGCCGGCCGCGCCGGCACAAGGAGAAGGCCCCAATGAACATGAACGAGGCATACGAAGCTGCCGGTAGAGCGAAAGAAATCCTCAATATCGAGCATGCGATTGATATTGGCCAAATCAAATCAATTGACGATGTTCGGGCAGCGTTGCGTTCTAGCAGCGCTGAAATTGCGGAAAATCTGAACGCACATGGCTTCGAGGGCTGGGTGAATGGCGTTCCGATTTTTAAGAATGGCCACGAGTTGAACGCGACAATGGCCATGGTTACGCGGGAGGGAGCCACCTCCCTCCGGGACCAAGATCGGGAAGCCCTGAGACTTGCGGCCGAAGTGCTGGTGCGCATTCGTTGGCTCGCTCGTGGGCAACGCAGCGGGCACGCGGCGGCCACAACGTTGAAGGTCATTCACGACCTAGCCGATGCAGTGCATAACACCCCTCGATTGATTGCGGACAGCGTGCTTCTTCCCAACCTCTTGGAGCATGAAATGAACGAGGCCAAGGCCCTTCTGTCCAGGTCGCACAGCGACGAAGGCGAATGCTTCAGAGGGTAGGGGTTCGCAAGCCAATCCATGTCGATCATGCGAACACCCCCCAATCCTTTTCTCTAAGGAAGCCACCAATAAATGAGCATTCTGCTTTCAATCTCAGTTATCGCTAACGCGCTGTTGTTCCTAGCGCTTGTGGCTGTAGTTCGATCCTGGCAGTCTGGCGAGCGCTTCGCGACCAACCAGTTGCGTAGAGAGCGTGAGTCGGCGGAACTCGCCGGCGAGGCGTTAGGGCTGTTGCGTTCCGAGTATTGCGCACTCGCGGAGGCGGTCTCGATGAGTCTTGAGTCAATCCGCCAAGATATTGACCGGAACTATCACCACACACACGATGGTCATGTGCTCGATGCGATCGCTTCCAGACTTAGGAGAGAAGTGAAGGAGCATCGTGTGTACGAAATCCGGCTCGACGCGCATAGCGCCCAAGAGGTCGAAACCTTGGGCGGCAAGGTTTCGGACCAGCGCACAATGGGGCTGGGACAGATGCTCGCGTTCGGGTGGCATTTGCATACGCGCGCGCGTGAGCGCGCGGACACGTTGACGCACGTCGTTCAGCAGCCCTGCGGCAACCACGGCCATGCGGCTTGGCTGGGAAAGACCTTGGCGATTTACGAATTGATGTGTGACAGCGACAAGACCCTGGCGATAAAGCGGTTGTCGGCAGTTATTGAGGTGTGGCGCCACGAACCGGCGCAGTTCGCACCGCGTTACGTCGAAGAAATTCACTAGTATCGAGGGTCCAGCGATCAGCACGACAGTACAGTCACGTTGTCGATCGTTGGAATTCACACAGATCTAGCCCAACAAAAAGCCGGCCACGTGGCCGGCTTTGCTTTGCTCAAGGACTTGAGGGCAGGGCGGTTACTCCCCCGCCATCCGATACTGGAAGTAGAGTCGGGAATCGCCGGGAGCACCGTCCGTCGACGCCAGGGCGATCGAGTAGATGCGCTTCGTCGTAGTGACCATCACGGTCGTCTTGGCCTTGGGCTGTGACGGACGCACCAGGAGCACAACAGCCTGGCGTTCGTCTTGGCCAACAGTCGTCGGCTGGATCTGCCAGCGCGCCGTATCACCGAGGTCGATGCTGTTGACCGTCTCGCCTGGCTGAAGCTCGATCGCGCAAACCTCCATCGGCTGGCATTGCAATTCGGGCCGTGCGCTGCCGAATAGAACCTCCACTGAACCGTCCGCGTTGCGCTTCACAGGCTGTACGGCCGGCGCCTGCTTCACAGCGGCCGGCGCCGGCGCGTCCTTGTAGACGATCTTCAACTGGTTCGCCTTGGGTGAGTAGATCAGGTCAGCCTTGTCGCCGGCCTGTTCGCCCAGCAGGCGCAGGATTTCGAGCTTGGGCGCGTTCATCGCGGCGATGGCCACCGGGACCTCACGGAACGTGCCGGAGCGCGTGATGGTCATGCTGGGATCGATCTGCCGCAGTTGGGGCAGGATGTCGATCAAGTCACCGGTGTAACTCAACTCGTGGCGCTCCTGAGCCACCGCGTTCGTCGCAGCGATCGAACAACCCAGGGCCGCAAGCGCGGCGGCCGTGGCGAAGCTGCAGATGGCTCGGCCGGCGCGCTGCCGGAGGGATACGTATCGTTGGGTCGTTTTTCGCATAAGAAGAATTACGTAAAAAATGGCTTAACGGCGGGCATTTGCGCCCGATTATGTGATGAGCATGTACGTGAAACCAGGAGGAACGGGCCAGGCCCGTTCCTCCTGGTTGGTGTCGCTGTGCACCGGCTCACAGCCGCGCGCCTCTCGATTTCTGTACCTGATTCTGCGTCCGTTCCAACTGCTGGTCGACAACGTGTTCGCGATGCTGGCGCTTCTCGATCGCACGGTCAACGACAGCCTTCACTTGGCGTTCAACGGCTTCACGCCCGAGTTGGCTTTTGGTCGCCAGGTCGTTGAAGTCCGTGAATTGCTTCTGCATGGCACTTTGCTCACCTGGCGCGAACACTGGGAACACTGCAGCACCGCCGACTGCTTCAGCTGCTGCCAGTGCCTTCGTCCGGCCCGGATTCGCCTTCTGAGCAGTGTCATCGTCGCCTGCGATCACGAACGGCTTGTCGGGAAAGCGTGCGTGAAGCGCCTTTGCTACCGCCTCCAGGTTGCCCGAGTCGAACGCTGCAACGGTCGCAAAGCCCACCGCTCGGGAAACTTCATCGGCCGTGGCATAGCCCTCCGACAGCACGATCGCGGGGGCCTTTGCCAACGCGTCGAAGCCGCCTACAACGTGAAAGCAACCATCCTTGCGACCGCCCTTCGCAAATCGCTTCACTCCCTCCGCGTTGATGTACTGGGTCGTCCAGATCTTGCCAGCCGCATCGTATGCAGGAATGAAGGTGGTTTGCCCATCCTTGTCGGTGAACACGTCGGTGTTCACGCGGCAGTCTTTCGTCTGCAGGTACGGGGTCGCCCCGGTGATGGGCGTGAGCTTGGCCAGCTGCTTGGTCACTCGATCAGCGGCCTGCTCATGCTGCTTCACCAAGTCCGCTTCGCGATCGGCCGTCTTCTTCGCCGCACCGGCCTGCAATTCGGCCTTTGCAGCATCGCTCAGGGTGTAACCCTTGCTCTTCCATTTCAGTTCGTCGCCAGTCTTGTTGTTCTTGATGTAGCCGGCGGGGCGGCCATCCAAGTGAGCGACGTAAAAGACAGACTTTTCGCCTGCCTTGTCGTCGGCAAGTGCGATGCGTTGCTTCGACCCGTCCATGATCGGGTGTCGCACCTTTGGATCTCGATCGAGCACACAGCCCATGTCTCTGAGAACGTTGGCGAATTCGTCTTCGGGCGACTGAGCGGGCTCCTGGCGTACAGTCTCTTGCGTTGGAAGCCAGGCCTTCAAGAGGCCAAGATCGGCACCAGGCCGTGCGTACCAGCACTTCTTTTCGCGGTCAAAGTCGATCGCGGAACGACCATCGGCCAAATTGCCGGCCGCACTCTTGGCAGCGCCACGCTGCTCAAAGGGAACAGCAAGCCACGTCTTTTCCGCAGCCAACACTTGCGGCTTGCTCACACCAGGTAGCCACGGCTGCAGCTTGGTCAGATCCGCGCCGGGGCGGGCAAACCAGCGCTTGGCGTCGCGGTCAAATTCGATCGCTCGGCTACCATCCTCCAAGGAGCCTGCAATGCTCTTGGCGGCTTCTTTCTGCGCATAGGGCAGATCGAGCCAAATGCGGTCTGCCCCTGCGTTCGTGGCCGGTTGTGGCGCGCGCGGGGCTTGCGTGCGAGCAGCTGCAGGAGCGGCCTGGTCAGCTGCAGTCCGCGCCTCCTTCGCCTCCTGCAGCATGGCCGCGGCCTCAGCAGTCTTTCGCACAGACTTGGCCTCGATGCGTTCCGCCTCAGTGCTATTCGGGTTAGCGAGCACCTGCAGTTCACGCACGTGGGCGACCTTCGTTGCACGCTCGACGACATTGGACTCGGCCAGGGCGTCGATTAGCTGCAGATCCGCTTGAAGCGCTTCGGCATTGGCCAAAGCCTTGAAGGTCCCGGCCTCAGCGTATTCGCCGTGTGCATGGCGCACGAAGACGCCATAGAAGGACGGATTCTCGTGTGCCGGGACGATCGTTTGCACGCCGTCGACGAC
>Ga0209071_1000659_pt1 | contig 15999 bp, 13 predicted proteins | sample CoawatmetaG10DNA_2_FD_187513 | JGI IMG/M metagenome (GOLD analysis project Ga0209071, IMG submission 187513) | Marine microbial communities from the West Antarctic Peninsula - Coastal water metaG108-DNA (SPAdes) (version 2) | ecosystem: Environmental > Aquatic > Marine > Coastal ... | reverse complement strand
ATGCCGATTTGCCGCAGGGCTATCAGATCAGCCAGCTTTACCACCCGCTGGTGGGCGAGGGCGCGATCGACATCAGCCTGGACGACAAGAACCCCGACGCGCACGGCAAGCGCATCGGCGTCGAGCGTATCCATGTGGAGCAGGATGCCGGCAAATTGATGCACGATCAGCATCCGACGCGCTCTTATGTCGATCTCAACCGCTCGGGCGTGGCGCTGATGGAAATCGTGTCGAAGCCCGACATGACGTCTCCTGCAGAGGCAGGGGCTTATCTGCGTAAGCTCAGGTCGATTCTGCGCTATGTCGGGTCGTGCGACGGCAATATGGAAGAAGGCTCGATGCGCGCCGACGTCAACGTTAGCGTGCGCAAGGCGGGCGAGCCGTTCGGCACGCGGACCGAGACCAAGAACGTCAATTCGGTGCGCTTCGTGATGGCTGTGGTCGAGCAGGAAGCGCGCCGTCAGGTCGAGGTGCTGGAGGATGGCGGGCGCATCGTCCAGGAAACGCGGCTGTACGATCCCGATCGCAACGAAACCCGCTCGATGCGCTCGAAGGAAGATGCGCACGATTACCGCTACTTCCCCGATCCCGATCTGTTGCCGCTCGAACTCGACGAGGCGTTCCTTGCCGAATGTCGCGCGTCTTTGCCCGAACTCCCCGACACCAAGCGGCGGCGCTATGAGGCGCTCGGCATCACGCCCTATGCGGCGGCGGTGCTGACGGCGGAGGTCGAGGCAGCACGCTGGTTCGATGCACTGCTCGATTGCGGCGCAGCCCCGGTCGCGGCGGCGAACTGGACAACGTCGGAGCTGTTCGGCGCGCTCAACCGCACCGGCAAGGACATTGAAAACGCGCCGGTCAGCCCGACCCAGGCCGCCGAACTGCTCGGCCTGATCGCCGATGGCACGCTGTCGAGCACGCTCGCCAAGCAGGTGTTCGAAATCATGCTCGAAACCGGGCAGGGTGCCGCCGCCGTGGTCGAGGAACATGGCCTCAAGCAGACCAGCGACACCGGCGAAATCGAACGCGTCATCGCGGAAGTGATGGCCGCCAACGAAGACAAGGTGGCCGATTATCGCGGCGGCAAGGACAAATTGTTCGGATTTTTCGTCGGCCAGACGATGAAGGCAATGGGCGGCAAGGCTAATCCGGGCGTGGTGAATGAAGTGCTGAAGAAAGCGCTTTCGCAACCGGAATAACCCGCTTATTGTATTCCTCATTCCGGGGGGATGCGATGATCAGGAAGGTCTTTGCGCTGTGCGCAGGTTGCTTGGCGTGGGCGTCTGCAACTGCGCAGGTGTTCGACAATCATGCTGTCATCGCGTTGCGGGAAGCCGGTTTGGGTGAAGCAACGCTTCTGACTAAGATCAACAGTTTGCCCTGTGCATATGACGTCTCAACCGATGGTCTGATCTCGTTGAAGAAGGCCGGTGTCACGGATCCCGTGATTGCGGCCATGGTGAGCCGTTGTATTGCGTCCTCGCGCGCGCAGGGGATCGACAATGGTTCGATGGACCCGCTCGTCAAACACGCGCCCGGTATCTATCTCGCGCAAGATTGGCTGGCCGACCAACGCGTTGTGCTTCTGCGGCCAGCCACGGGCAGCGGGACTCGGACGACGGGCAATGGGAGTGTCCTGTTTCCGCTCAAGTCGATGCTGACCTTGCCGCAACCCGCCAGCCAGAATCATGCGCTTTCTAAGCGGCCGACTTTCTATTTCTACTTCGACACAGCCGACAGGAATGTCAGCGATTTCGGCGTGGAGCGGTCTGTCGCCGCGCAGTCGCCGAGCGAGTTCAGCCTGGTCCGCTTTCGAATCAAGGGAAATGCACGGGAGATCGAGGTCGGACGGCTTTCCGCCTACTTTTCCATAAGCTTGCGCAAAGGGGTGAACGCCAAAGACACGACCGCATTTGTGGCGACCGAGGTCGGGGACGGGATTTTCAAGGTCAGCGCGTCGGATGACATGCAGCCCGGGGAATATGCTTTTATTTTTTCCGGGGAGAGCGGACGTTCGCGCGTGTATGATTTTTCGGTCGCAGCCGAGACTGGTTCCTCGAAGGTAGCGGCTCCGAAGTAAGTGGCGCTTCACCGTGAGTCCGCTGTCCATAGAATATGAATTTATGCGTCTTTGCTGGTGATCCGGCAATGTTAACGGCCAGTGATACTGGCTTTTTGTATCTGGGGGAGGAATTTGTGAAGATTCGATTGGCTGTTGTTTTTCTTTCGGCGCTTGTGGCTGGGTGCGCATCGACTCAAACTGTTCTGAGCGGGCCCGTGACGGAAACCTTCCACTCTCCGCAATCCATGAAGGAAGTGGCGTTTTGTCTGGCGAACAAGAACAATACTGCAGCACTCGAGCAGGAAGATGGCTCCAGGGTTGTTCTCATCAAGAATGGCTATGGTGGGGTGTCGCTGGCTTTCTCGATTTATCCCGAAGGCACGGGTAGCCGCATCGATTACAGAAAGAAATTTGGAACGATCGGCGGCGTCTGGAAGCAGTGCGTCGGCAAGACCTCCGCAAACTAAATCGAGCGGTCGCGTTTGTGTTGCGAGGTGCGCCTGCGTTCGTTGCAGGCGCACCTCGTTTTTGACGGTTACTGCCCGTCATCCCCTTGATTCTTCACAACACCGCCCGTTCCGCCGACGCCATCGGGCATCCCGGCGGAGGTGAAAGCATCGGGCTCCTTGCCACCTTCGCCGCGCTCGACGGCATCCTTGCGGGCTTCGACTTCCTGCTGGAGGTCGCTGCGCGTGTCGGTGTCGTCGCGGGGATCGTCGAGCGGGCCCTTGTTGATGTCCGCGCTCATGCGAAATCCCCCGTGAGGCCGGTGTCGGTTGGCTGGAACGGTTCGTCGCCCGGCGTTGCATCGGGGGCCGGAAAGTCCACGTCGGGCGTCGGGCTCGGCAACTCGGTCGGTACCGGGTCGGGCTGGCCGGGCTGGCTCGGGAAGGGGGGCAATTCGGTCGGGGGCGTGCTGGCCATGATGATTCTCCTCTGTCCGGAACAACGCGCGAGCATCGTCGGCGGTTGCGCAATATAAAGCCAGTCTGTTTGCGCGCTTGCCCCCGGCCATAGGGCTGGTATAGACGCGCCCCACACCGGCGGTGTCCCATGCGGGCGTGGCGGAACTGGTAGACGCAGCAGGTTTAGGTCCTGCCATCGCAAGATGTGGGGGTTCGAGTCCCTTCGCCCGCACCAGGCCGCTCGTGGCAAACGGGCGGTAGCCATCAGAAATTCCTGTAAAAGGCACGACTTGAGTATGCAGACTGTCGAGACGTTGAACGAGGGGCTGAAGCGCGCCTACACGCTGAAGATCACCGCGAAGGACATCGATTCGCGCGTGGACGCCGAACTGAAGCGTGTCGCGCCGACGGTGCGCATGCCCGGCTTCCGCCCCGGCAAGGTTCCCGCGAACCTGGTGCGCAAGATGCATGGCGAGGCGCTGATGCAGGATGCGCTCAACACCTCGATCCAGCAGGGCATCCAGGACCTGATCGCCGAGCACAAGCTGCGCCCCGCGCTGCAGCCCTCGGTCAGCCTCGATGATGGCTATGAACTCGGCAAGGATGCCGATGTGAAGGTCGAGCTCGAAGTGCTCCCCGACGTGCCGACGCCTGCGATCGACAATCTGAAGCTGGAGCGGCTGACCGTTCCCGCCGACGATGCCGTCGTGCAGGAGCAGCTCCAGAAGTTCGCCGACCAGCAGAAGCGCTGGGAAGAGGCCGATGCGGCGTATGACGCCAAGACCGGCGATCTGGTCGTGCTCGATTTCGTCGGCAAGGTCGACGGCGTCGCGTTCGACGGTGGCACCGGCGAGGACATGTCGGTCGAAATCGGTTCGGGTCGCCTGATCCCCGGTTTCGAGGAGCAGGTCGTCGGCGTGAAGGCCGGTGACGAGCGCCAGATCAACGTGACCTTCCCCGAGGATTATCAGGCCAAGGAACTGGCCGGCAAGGCCGCGACCTTCGACCTGACGGTCAAGACGGTGAAGACCGCAGGCGAGACCAAGATCGACGACGAACTCGCCACCTCGCTCGGCTTGCAGAGCCTCGAGCAGCTCACCGGTCTGCTCAAGGGCCAGATCGAGCAGGAACTGAACGGCCTGACGCGCACCCACATGAAGCGCAAGCTGCTCGACCAGCTCGCCGAAGGCCATGATTTCGAAGTGCCGCCGTCGATGGTCGAAGCCGAATTCGAGCAGATCTGGCAGCAGCTTCAGCACGAAGCGACGCATGAGGAAGATCCGGCAGCCGCACTCGCCGAAATGGAATCCGAGCGTGACGATTACCGCAAGATCGCCGAGCGCCGCGTGCGCCTGGGCCTGTTGCTGAGCGAAATCGGCCAGGCCAATGGCGTCGAAGTCAGCCAGCAGGAAATGAACCGCCTGATCGCGCAGGCTGCGCAGCAATATGGCCCCGAGGACCGCAAGCGCTTCCTGCAATACATCCAGCAGGAGCCGATGGCGGCAGCCCAGCTCCGTGCGCCGCTGTACGAAGACAAGGTCGTCGACTTCCTGTTCGAAAAGGCCGAAGTCAGCGATCGCGAAGTGACGCGCGCCGAGCTGGAAGCGGCGATCGAGAGCGAAGAAGGCTTCTCGACCGGTACGCACACCCACGACCACGAAAACCACAAGCCCAAGGCCGCCAAGAAGGCCGCGCCGAAGAAGGCCAAGGCTTCGGCGGATGACGCCAAGGAGCTTGAAGCCGCCGACATCGAACCGGCAGCGCCTGGCGATGAGCTGGTCGAAGCCGAGCCGGTGAAGAAGGCCGCGACCAAGAAGGCCCCTGCGAAGAAGGCCGCTGCGGCTGAACCCGCCGCCGAAGCTGCTCCGGCCGAGGAGGCTGCTCCGGCACCCGCCAAGAAGCCGGCCGCCAAGAAGAAGCCCGCCGCCGATACTGCGGAATAAGCCAAAAGCCCCTCCCCCTCGGGGGAGGGGTTGGGGTGGGGACGTAACCGGCGCGCGGTCTCTGCGAGGCTCGGCCCCACCCCCAAACCCCTCCCCTGAAGGGGAGGGGCTTTTTTATGTCCGTTTGGCACGGCGCACAAAACAGTCGAACCGATCGCCATTCACCCCTATGGCAGAGCCATGACCACGCGCATCGCCATCCTGCTGCCCTGTTATAATGAGAGCGCCGCCATCGCGCAGACGGTGGCCGGGTTCCGCGCCGCGCTGCCCGATGCGACGATTTACGTCTACGATAACAACAGCTCCGACGACACCGTTGCGGTGGCGCGCGCGGCGGGGGCGATCGTGCGGACCGAGCGGATGCAGGGGAAGGGCAATGTCGTCCGCCGCATGTTCGCCGATGTCGATGCCGACATCTATGTGATGGCCGATGGCGACGCGACCTATGACGCGACCGTCGCGCCCGCTTTGGTGCAGCGCTTGCTCGACGAGCAGCTCGACATGGTGGTCGGCAGCCGGGTGACGCAGGTCACCGCCGCGTATCGTCGTGGGCATGTGCTGGGCAACAAGGCGATGACCGGGCTGCTGGCGCAATTGTTCGGGCGCAGCTTCACCGATATTTTCTCGGGCTACCGGGTGTTTTCTCGGCGTTTCGTGAAGAGTTTTCCGGTGCTGTCGTCGGGCTTCGAGATCGAGACCGAAATCAGCGTCCATGCGCTGGAACTCAAGATGCCGGTGGGGGAGATCGAAACGCCCTATTTCGCGCGGCCTGAGGGCTCCGAATCGAAGCTCAGCACTTATCGCGATGGCTTCCGCATCGCGCGTACGATCGTGACGCTGTACCGGATCGAGCGGCCGCTTTTGTTCTTCGGCGTGATCGCGGGCTTGCTGTTTGCCGCCGCTTTGGCGTTCGGCATCCCGTTGGTCATCACCTATATGCACACGCATCTCGTGCCGCGCTTGCCGACGGCGGTGATGGTGACCGGGCTGACGATTCTCGCCGCGCTCAACGTGTTTACCGGGCTGATCCTCGATACCGTGGTGCGCGGTCGCCGTGAGGTGCGGCGGCTGGCGTATCTGTCACACCGCGCACCGGGCGGCGACGATCGCCGCGCCGATCAAGGTGCCATCGCAGGCGGGGCTTGAACTCGTTTCCGCCAGCGCCGATGTATGCGGTTCGAATTTCCGTTCTTCTCGGGGCATAAGGACTAAAAGGCTCATCATGCGCAATCCGTTCGACACCGGCGACTTTCTGGCTCCCATTCAAGACGGCCTCGTGCCGATCGTGGTGGAGCAATCGAACCGCGGCGAGCGTTCGTTCGACATCTATTCGCGGTTGCTGCGTGAACGGATCATCTTCGTAACGGGCGGCGTCGAGGATCATATGGCGGCGGTCATCACCGCGCAGCTTCTGTTCCTCGAATCGGAAAACCCGAAGAAGGACATCTTCATGTACATCAACTCGCCGGGCGGTGTCGTCACGGCGGGCATGGCGATCCATGATACGATGCAGTACATCCGCCCGCGCGTCGGCACGGTGTGCATCGGGCAGGCCGCGTCGATGGGCAGCTTCCTGCTCGCCGCCGGTGAGCCGGGGATGCGCGTTGCGCTGACCAATGCGCGCATCATGATCCATCAGCCCTCGGGCGGTGCGCAGGGCATGGCGTCGGACATCCAGATCCAGGCCAAGGAAATCCAGCGCATCAAGAACCGGATGAACTCGCTGTATGCTCAGTACACCGGCAAGCCGATCGAAGAGATTGAGCGCGCGATGGACCGTGATACCTTCCTCGAGGCACATGAGGCGAAGGACTTTGGTCTGGTCGATCAGGTGTTCGACAAGCGTCCGGCGCTGCCCGACGATTCGAGCACGCCGCCTGCTTTGACCTCGGCCTGACGTGGTTTTTAGGTGGCGGGGCCTCGAAAGGTGCCCCGCTACCGTATTCATACGGCAATTTTGGTGATTGTCGGATTGCGCGGGGGCGGTCTAGGATAGACACTCCGCATAGGTGCCCCCGTTGGTGGCGGCAAGGATGGTTTGAATGACGAAACTCAGCGGCGGCGACTCGAAGAGCACGCTTTATTGCTCCTTCTGCGGGAAGTCGCAGCATGAGGTGCGCAAGCTGATTGCGGGCCCAACCGTATTCATCTGCGATGAATGCGTCGAATTGTGCAACGACATCATCCGCGAGGAGACCAAATCGGCGCTCGTGTCCAAGAAGGACGGCGGCGTCCCCACGCCACAGGAAATCTGCGACGTGCTCGATGATTATGTGATCGGCCAGAAGCGCGCCAAGCGCGTGCTGTCGGTGGCGGTGCACAACCATTACAAGCGCCTCAACCACGGCCAGAAGGGCGCGGATGTCGAACTCGCCAAGTCCAACATCCTGCTCGTCGGCCCGACCGGCTGCGGCAAGACGTTGCTGGCGCAGACGCTCGCGCGCATCCTCGACGTGCCGTTCACCATGGCCGATGCGACGACGCTGACCGAAGCTGGCTATGTTGGCGAGGACGTTGAGAACATCATCCTCAAGCTGCTCCAGGCGTCCGACTACAATGTCGAGCGGGCGCAGCGCGGCATCGTCTATATCGACGAAATCGACAAGATCAGCCGCAAGGCCGAGAACCCGTCGATCACGCGCGACGTGTCGGGCGAGGGCGTGCAGCAGGCGCTGCTGAAGCTGATGGAAGGCACCACCGCCAGCGTTCCGCCGCAGGGTGGCCGCAAGCACCCGCAGCAGGAGTTCCTGCAGGTCGACACGACGAACATCCTGTTCATCTGCGGCGGCGCGTTCAGCGGCCTTGAGAAGATCATCGGCGACCGTCTGCAGGGCAAGTCGATCGGCTTTGGTGCCTATGTCGCGTCCCCTGAGGAACGCCGCACTGGCGAGACGCTCAAGTCGGTCGAGCCCGAGGATCTGCTGAAGTTCGGCCTGATCCCCGAATTCGTCGGTCGCTTGCCGGTGATCGCAACGCTCGAGGATCTCGACGTGCCTGCGCTGGTCACGATCCTGACCGAGCCGAAGAACGCGCTGGTGAAACAGTATCAGAAGCTGTTCGACATGGAGGCGGTCAAGCTCGGCTTCACCGACGATGCGCTGGTGCAGGTCGCCAAGAAGGCGATCGACCGCAAGACCGGTGCACGCGGGCTGCGATCGATCCTTGAGGGCATCTTGCTCGACACGATGTTTGACCTGCCTGGCATGGACGGCGTCGATGAAGTGATGATCGACAAGGACGTGATCGACGGTCGCAAGGAACCGATCCGCGTCTATGCCAAGAAGGAAAAGGCCGGGGCCGGGGCTGCGTGATCCCGACACCGCTTTCCACCCCGATCGGTGTCGCTGACGACGCCGATCGGGGGCGGATCGCGGCGATGCTGGCCCGCGCGTTCGCCGACGATCCGGCGATGGCGTATATAGTACCCGATCCTGTCGAACGCGCGCGCCGGCTGCCGCGGCTTTTTGCGTTGCTGTTCGAGGCGGATGCGCGGGCCGGTCTGCGGCTGGTCGCGGAAGGCTGCACGGCGACGACGCTGTGGCGCGCGCCCGGTTTGGGCAAGACCTCGCTGCTCGATATGGTGATGCACGCCTGGCCGATGTGGCGTGCCCTGGGCGGGGGGATTGGTCGCGCGCTGACGGTGTCGAGCGCGATTGATGCGCATCTCCCCTCCGACGATGTCTGGTATCTGCATGTTGCCGGGTGCGACCCCGCCGCACAGGGGCGCGGCCTCGGTCGCGCGGTGATCCAGGCCGGGCTCGATCGGATCGCGGAGGACGGCCGACCCGTCTACCTCGAAACCGCCAACGAACGGAATGTGGGCTTTTACGCCACGCTCGGCTTTGTCGTGACCGAGGCGTGGCAGGTCCCGAAGGGCGGACCGATGTTCTGGTCGATGCTGCGCGCCTGATCGGGCGGAACCGCGCCTCCGTCGCGTCGTTTACGATCCGTTAACCTTTGGCGTTTACCGATTGTTAACGCGCTGCACGGCCCATCACGCATCGACATTCTGGAGAACGACCGCCATGCGTTTCGTATCGACGCCCCTTGTTCTCACGTCGTTGATCGCGCTCGGCGCGACCGTCTCGGGCTGCACCGCCGGGACCGCGCGGCCGCGCGCGACGCCCCACATTGCCGCCACGCCCAGCGGCTGGGCCGGCTCGGTTACAGCAGAAGATCGCAGCCGGTTGGACGCGCTTCCTGCGACATGGGCGCGCGCGCGCGCCGCAGTGCCGGTCCGCCTCAAGGCCAAGCTCGATGCCGAGGGTCCGTTGGTCCAGCCGGGGGCGGCGCTGGATTTGCCCGCGCTCCCGCCCGGCCCCTATTACTGCCGCCTCGTCCGCCTGGGCGGCGCGCATGGGCTGGATACCTATAAGCCCGATTTCTGCACGGTTGACGGGACGACGCACGCTCTGTCTTTCACCAAGCAGAGCGGCACCAGCTTGCCCGGCGGCTGGCTGTTTCCTGATACCGACAAGCGACAGGTCTTCCTCGGCACCTTCCGCCCGGCCCATGCTGACAGCGCGCCGCCCTATAGCGTCAATCCTGCGCAGGATGTCGCAGGCGTGGTCGAGCGTGTCGCGCCGTTCCGCTGGCGGCTGGTGCTAACGCGCGCGGGGAAGGGGGCGCTGCTCGATATCTACGAACTGGTGCCGGTGACGCCCGTCGTGCGCGGGGCCGTGCCCGCCATTCCCGGCTGAGCTGGGTCAGAACAGGCCGGGCACGAAGCGCTTCACCCGCGCGGCATAAGCGTCGTAATCGGCGAAGGTCGCGCGCAGGACGCTTTCCTCGTGCCGCACGCGCATGGCGGTGCCGAGCGCGAACACGGGGGCACCTGCGATCAGGTTAAGCGTGTGGCCGTAAGCGATCGCCATCGCCAGTGTGAACAGCGCCATCGCCACATAGATCGGGTTGCGGACATGCGCGAATGGGCCCGATTGCACCAGATGCCCGTCGCTGCGGGTGCGCGCGACCAAGGCCCAGTTGCGGCCCATCGCCCGCGACGACGAATCGAACAGCCACACCGCCCCGAGGATCAGCGCCAGCACGATCGCCCCCTCGAGCAGCGCTGTGGCGGAGGCGGGATCGAGACCGACCCGTATCGGACCAAAACCGACGATGCCGATCCCTATCCCCTGCAACACGATCCCCCAGATCGAGGCATTGCTGCGCCGCGCGTCGGGACTCTTGGGGCTTTTGACACCGCGCGCGCGGGCGCGGAGCAGCGACACCACGAACACGCCCATGCCGACGCCGAGCGCGATCAAGCCGGGAAGTCCAACGGGGTCGGTCAGAAATCGCATCACAGCCTCCAGAGCATGACTGTGTTATGTGAATAACACGCGCCCGTCAATTGGCGGGGCGTGGCCGCCGTGCCTGCGCGTCGCGCCATGCCTGATACTGCTCGATCGCGACCGAGCGCCGCAGCAGCTTGGCCTTGGGGTCGATCACGACATGCGCGCGCTTCGGCACGGGCAGGCTGCCCACGCCCCCCGCCATCGGCAGCGTCACGATCCGGCCGTCGATCTGCACCTCGACCGGCATCGGGAACACCCGCCCGCCCGGCGCCTGCCAGCGCAAGGCCAGCCGCGTCGCGCTGCGTGTCTCGATCAGATCGGGCAGCGCCGCTTCGCGCAGATAGACGTCGAAGAACCAGCCATAATCCTTGCCGGTCACGCGCCGCACGAAACGTTGATACTCCGCGCTCGACCCATAACGCGGCGTGAAATTGCCGGGCCGCGGATCGGTCCGCCCGTACACTGCCAGCCGCGCGACATCGCGAAACGCGCGGTCGCCGATCAGGGTGCGCAGCGTGTGGAGCATCCACGCGCCCTTGTAGTAAATGTCCTGGCCCGGTCCGCCTTTGTCGACCTCATACACCTCTTCCTCGGTGCGCACCTTGCCCGAGATGATCGGGCGGAGGTTGGCGATCTTGTTGCGTTCGTCGGACAGCATGGTCGCATAGCGCGCCTCACCTTCGCGCCAGCGGCCGTAGAGCGGCTGCATGTAGGTACCATAGCCCTCGTGCAGCCAGTAATCGTCCCAATTGGCGGCGGTCAGTTGGTTGCCGAAATATTCATGGGCAAATTCGTGCTGGAACAACCAGTCGAATCCTTCGGGGGCCTTGGCATAGTCATTGCCGTATGCGTTGATCGTCTGGTGCTCCATGCCCTTGTGCGGTGTCTCCACCACGCCGACTTTCTCGTCACCGAACGGGTAGGGTCCGACTTCGCTTTCGAAGAAATCGAGCGTCGGGGCAAACTCAGCGAACAGCGCCCGGGCCTTGTCTTCCTCGCCCGGCAGGAACCAGTAGAACATGGGGATGCTGTTGCCGTAGCGGCTCTTATAGACGCCCGAAATCTCCTCATACGGCCCGACATTGAGCGCAATGCCATAGGTATTCGGGTGCTTGATCCGCCAGTTCCACACCGTCCGCCCGTCGGGCAGCGTATCCACCCCCAGCAATTTGCCATTGGAGGGGGCCTTCAACCCCTTTGGCACGGTGATGTGCAGCGTGACGAAGCCCGGTTCGCCCGTCGGGAAATCGAGGCACGGCCAGAACAGATCACAGCCATAGCCTTCGGCAGTGGTGGCGAACCACGGCGCGCCGCCGGGCGTGGTCGCCCACACCATGCCGCTGTCCCACGGGGCCTTGACCGCGACATGCGGCTGCCCGCCATAAGTGATGCGCGCGGTGACATGGCCGCCTTTGGCGACGCGCTGTGGGAGCGTGATGACGAGGCGTCCCTCAGGGTTGCTCCACGCGGCGGGCGCGAGCGCCGCGCCATCGATGGCAATGGCATCGACCGGCAAATTGCGGTCGAGGTCGATCGCGAGGCGGTCGAGCGGGGCCTTGGCGGTGAAGCTGAGCGTCGCCACGCCGCGCAGCGCCTCGGTCTCGGGCAACACCTCGAAAGACAGGTCGGCGGCGTCGAAACCCAATTTCGCCTGGTCGGGATCGATCGCCCCGCCCGAACGCGCGGTCTGCGCGGTGATCGCGGGCTCGCCTTTCTTGGGCAGGGTGGTGGCACCGGTCAGCGCGAGGCAGCCACAAGCGAAAGCGAGTCTGGAAGCGATCATGAAGGGTCTAGCTCTACGGAAAAATCGGTGATGGTCATGCGCAGGACAGGGCGACCGTTCTGCAGGATCGAGGTGGTGCGGGGAAAGCGGATCCCCTGCGCTGTCACGGTTCCCGCAAACAGGAGGTGTTGATGCACGAGCGGCGGGTTCGGCGGTGGCCCAGCAAGGGTGTAGTCGGCCGAGGCAATCCGCCCATCCGGGGCGAGCGTCAGCGCGATCGGCGGATACCCGTCGCGGATCGCCGTAATGCCGCGTCGTCCGCTTGGTGACAGCGACGCCGGGGCGAGCAGCAAATAGCTGTATGCCGCCAGCTTCTGCCGCTCGAAATATGCTTGCGGCTGGGGCAGGCTGGTCTGTGCGCCGTTATGGACGAGAAACGCACTGTCGCGTTCCACCATGATGGTCTGCATGGCGCTGCGCCCTTCGCTGGTCAGCCAGGTGTCGGAGCGCGCGCGCGCGAAGGGTTCGATTCGGGTTTCGATCATCAGGTCGACCGGCGTCCGGCCGATCATCATGCGGGCGATCCCGCTCCACGCAATCACGTGTACACGCGACAAAAGGGGTTGCCCGCCGGCCGCTGCCAGGGCGCGCGCGATCGGGTCGGCCGGGTGCCGCGCGCTGGCGGGGAACGCGGCGAGGGCCGCTGCACCACCCAAAATCGTTCGACGATTGATGCAACGGCAACTCCCCCCATATAAGGAACTAAGCCCGCGTCGTTGACGCGACCCCGGAGTATCCATGACCAAAGCTTCTTTCACCCCGTCCAAGTCCTCGTCGCCCACCCACGCCTATCCCGTGCTGCCGCTGCGCGACATCGTCGTGTTCCCCAACATGATCGTGCCGCTGTTCGTTGGTCGCGACAAGTCGGTCGCGGCTCTGGAGGCGGCGATGGCTGCCGACAAGGAGATTTTCCTGGTCGCGCAGCTCGACCCGAGCGAAGACGATCCCGATCGCGATGATCTGTACGAAATCGGCGTCACCGCCGTCGTCCTGCAATTGCTGAAACTGCCCGATGGCACGGTGCGCGTGCTGGTCGAGGGCAAGCGCCGCGCCGCGCTGACGGGCCTGGTGCAGACCGACGGCTATCTCGCTGCCGACGTCGAAATGCTGGAGGGGGACGACGGCGAAGAGGCGCTCGACGCCGCCAATACCGAAATGGCCGCGCTGATGCGCTCGGTGGTCGAGCAGTTCGAAAATTATGCCAAGCTCAACCGCAAGCTGCCCGCCGAAACCGCTGTGCAGCTCGGCGAGATTGAGGATGCGAGCAAGCTCGCCGACGCGGTTGCGGCCAACGTCCAGGTCAAGGTGTCCGACAAGCAAGCGCTGCTGATCGAACGCGATCCGGCCAAGCGACTCGAAATGGTGTTCGCCTTCATGGAGGGCGAGCTTGGCGTGCTGCAGGTCGAAAAGAAGATCAAAAGCCGCGTGAAGCGGCAGATGGAGAAGACCCAGCGCGAATATTACCTCAACGAGCAGTTGAAGGCGATTCAGCGCGAGCTCGGCAATGAGGGCGACGAGGGCGAAGGCGACGAGATCGCCGAGCTGACCAACAAGATCGCGACGCTCAAACTGTCCAAGGAAGCCCGCACCAAGGCGACGGCGGAGCTGAAGAAGCTCAAGACGATGGCACCGATGTCGGCCGAGGCGACCGTCGTGCGCAACTATCTCGACGTGCTACTGGGCCTGCCGTGGGGCAAGAAGTCCAAGATCCGCAAGGATATTTCGGCGGCGCAAGCGGTGCTCGATGAGGACCATTATGCGCTCGAAAAGGTCAAGGACCGGATCATCGAATATCTCGCGGTGCAGGCGCGCACCAATAAGCTGAAGGGGCCGATCCTGTGCCTCGTCGGCCCGCCCGGCGTGGGCAAGACCAGCCTCGGCAAATCGATCGCCAAGGCCACGGGCCGCGAATTTATCCGCCAATCTTTAGGCGGTGTGCGCGATGAAGCCGAAATTCGCGGCCATCGCCGCACCTATATCGGCTCGCTGCCGGGCAAGATCGTGACCAACCTCAAGAAAGCCGGCACCAGCAACCCGCTGTTCCTGCTCGATGAAATCGACAAGCTCGGCCAGGATTTCCGCGGCGATCCGGCGTCGGCGCTGCTCGAAGTGCTCGATCCCGAACAGAATGCGAAGTTTAACGACCATTATCTGGAGATCGACGTCGATCTCTCGGACATCATGTTCGTGACCACCGCGAACACGCTCAACCTGCCACAGCCGCTGCTCGACCGCATGGAGATCATCCGGCTCGAAGGCTATACCGAGGATGAGAAGGTCGAGATTGCCGAGCGGCATCTGATCGCCAAGCAGATCGAAGCGCATGGCCTGAAAGAGGGTGAGTTCACGCTCACCACCGAAGGGCTGCGCGCGCTGATCCAATTCTACACCCGCGAAGCCGGTGTGCGTACGCTGGAGCGCGAGATCGCCAAGCTCGCGCGCAAGGCGTTGCGGCGGATCCTCGAGGGCAAGGCCGAGAGCGTCACCGTCACGCCGGACAATCTCTCCGAATTTGCGGGCGTGAAGAAATATCGCCACGGCCTGGGCGAGGAAGAGAATCAGATCGGGGCCGTCACTGGCCTCGCCTGGACCGAAGTCGGCGGCGAATTGCTGACGATCGAAAGCGTCACCGTGCCCGGGCGCGGTGCGGCGAAGATCACCGGCAAGCTCGGCGATGTGATGAAGGAATCGATCGAGACCGCGTTCAGCTTCATCAAGGCGCGTTCGCCCTCTTATGGGATCAAGCCGAGCATCTTCGCGCGCAAGGACATCCACATCCATCTGCCCGAAGGCGCGGTGCCCAAGGATGGGCCGTCGGCGGGGATCGGCATCGTCACGGCGATCGTTTCGACGCTGACCGGCGTGCCGGTGCGGCGCGACATTGCGATGACGGGCGAGGTGACGTTGCGCGGGCGCGTGCTGCCGATCGGCGGCCTGAAGGAAAAACTGCTGGCGGCGCTACGTGGCGGGATCACCACCGTGCTCATCCCGCAGGAGAATGAGAAGGATCTGGCGGAGATTCCGGCCAATATCCTGGATGGTCTGAAGATCATCCCGGTGGCGCATGTCGATGAAGTGTTGCGGCTCGCGCTGACCGGCCCGCTCACCGCGATCGACTGGACCGAGGCCGATGACCTGGCCGCGCAGCCGCCAGCGGGTGTCGCGCCAATTGGCGGTGAAGTGCATCATTGATCGGATCGATTACTCGAAATGCCGCATTTCCGCCGATTTTAGACCGGGGCTGTCGCTTTTTGTTTTGACAGCCCCCGCGCTAGCCGTCTTAGTGCGCAACCGGCTTTTTGCCTGGGTATATTTTTTCCATTTTGTATCGGGGGTTTGGTGGCGATGAACAAACAGGAATTGATCGCGACGGTGGCCGACACGTCGGGTCTGACCAAGGGTGATGCAAGCAAGGCGGTTGAGGCGGTGTTCGATGCGGTCTCGGCAGCGCTGAAAAAGGGCGACGAAGTGCGCCTGGTTGGCTTCGGCACGTTCTCGGTCAGCAAGCGCAAGGCCTCGACCGGCCGCAACCCGCGCACCGGCGAACCGATGACGATCAAGGCGTCGTCGCAGCCGAAGTTCAAGGCCGGCAAGGGCCTGAAGGATTCGGTCAATTGATCTAATCTCCCGAAAACATGCGAGGTGTCGCTGGACAAGCGGCACTTGCTCGTTTTAAGGGATTGGTGACGAGGGCGGCGGTAACGCCGCCCTCATCCGTTCAGCCCTCCCACATCTCGCATGTGCAGGACGGCAACGGGCGCGTAGCTCAGTGGTAGAGCACACCCTTCACACGGGTGGGGTCGCAAGTTCAATCCTTGCCGCGCCCACCATTCTCACGGATCGGGCTGTCCGGCGACGCTGCGGCGTCAGCGCCAGGGCAGCTCCCGAAACCATTTCGTGATGACATATTTGGTGCCCGCGCGGACTTTCATCCCGTGGTGCAACGTGGCGGGGTTGAGCCGCCCGTCGGGCAGGCGATTGTTCCACGCCAGCAGCTTCCCGGTTTCGG
>Ga0209071_1000650_pt1 | contig 16058 bp, 14 predicted proteins | sample CoawatmetaG10DNA_2_FD_187513 | JGI IMG/M metagenome (GOLD analysis project Ga0209071, IMG submission 187513) | Marine microbial communities from the West Antarctic Peninsula - Coastal water metaG108-DNA (SPAdes) (version 2) | ecosystem: Environmental > Aquatic > Marine > Coastal ... | reverse complement strand
CAGTTGTTGCACTTGTTACCATGTGTGCGTATTTGGCACCTGTGTAATCACATATAAGTTGTTCCATCTCTCTAGTCTTGGTGTGTTCCATTATCCAACCACCAGAGTTGATGTACTCTGTTACACTGTCTATTTCTTCTTGCCCATATACTGGGTTCATATGGCTGTTAGGTGTTATCATCTATAAATCCTTTTAGTTTGTATTTGACTTTTTCATAAAATATTTTATTACCTTCTATATTTGGATGTACTACAGTCCATAAGTTATACTCTTCAAACTTATCCCATAGAGCATATGTTTCATGTATTACATCTACTAAATTAGAATTTATTTTATCACTTACAGTTTTTTCTCTGTTGTATATCAAACCCATGAGTATTCTTGTGGCAGTACTTATTACATGTTCATACTTATTTAATTTATTTTTTTTAATATGGTCAAAAATTTCTTTATCCTTGAGAAATATTCTAATTGTTTGATGTAAAAAATCTACACCCATGTAATCCTTCAATGGTTCAACGCCAATTTCTTGAGTAAGTAGTTTTTGCCAACTGTCTTGGATTAGTGTTAGATTATCGAATGAGTCAATCTGATGTTGATGTATATCACTGTGACTTCCTAAAAGTGCAATAGGATGTCCTAGTTGATTCATTTCATCTAGTTCGGTGTTAGCAAGTTCTCTTCTCTTTTGTTTCCAATGTTCACTGATAAGAAATTGTTCTACCCAAGTTTCATATTTAGGCATATAACAAGGCCAAGTCATTTGGTGTTTTTCTTTATTATAATATATTTTACCGATGGGGTCACAGTATATCCAAACAATAGGAATATGTTTAGGTAATTCGAGTCTACGTATGGTCTCACACAAGGAGGTATTACTTACACCCATCCAAGGACACCACTCAACAGATAAGCCAAATTCATTAGCAAACATATGTCCAATGTTTACAGTTTCTTTGTCGAGACGGCCATCACCAGTTGAGAAACTTTGTACTGCCCAACTAGGTCCTGTGTAAATGAAATCTTTGTGACTGTTAGGTGTTACCATAATACCATCTGTATGTTTCTGTTAGTGCTTCTTCTAATGTATATTTTGGTGACCATCCTAGTTCTTTCAACCTTGAATTATCAATTGCTCTGTTCTTAATTCCTTCTGGTCTATCAGTGTTGTACCATAATGTACCTTTGAATCCACTTATCTCTTTCAATGTTTCTGCTAATGTTCTAATAGAAGTTTCAACTCCACTAGCAACATTCACAGTATCATATTTGTCATTGTTTAGAATTATTTCCATTGCACTCACGGCATCTTTGATATAAATCAAGTCTCTACTTTGATTGCCGCTTCCCCATATTTCAATCTGCTCGTGGTCTTCCTTCACTGCTGTAACAAACTTTTGCATCAATGCACCAATTACGTGTGCGTGTTCACCAGTTCTGTCACCGGGTCCAAACATGTTAGAGTTGATTGCAGTTCGCCAATGTGTTCCTGCTTTTTCATTCTTTGCTCTACATTGATACATGCCCATTAACTTTGGCAATGCTGTTGGCAAATATGTTTTGTATGGTTCGCCGTTCATCAATTGGTCTTCAGTGTACGGTTGACTTCCTTCAGCAGGATAACTACAAGTGCTTCCTTGTAGTAGTACTCTATCTATTCCAAACTCAGAACATACATTGAATATATTATTCTGAATAGTTAAATTCTTTATCATCAGTTCATAAGCAAAATCTAAATCTTCTTGTAGACCACCAACAGTAGCCGCATTGATTACTACGTGAGTTGGTAATCCATATGTCTTGTTCAGTCTGTCAAATTCTGCACGTGTACTAGTTGCATCACTGTAATCTACTGTGTCAGTATTACCGCCCAGAGCGTTTAACACTACTGTGTTGTAGTGTGTCCCTACTAGTCCTCGATTGCCTGCTATATAATATTTCATATTAATTCCTAATAATAAAGAAGTCATTTAGATTACTAAATTTATCCCAGACTATTGATGAATGTACCTCTAGCATCTCCAACTCTTTTTCAAATGATTCTAAATGATATGGAAATGGATACGGTTGTATTACAGCGACTCCTCCATCATTTAAATATTTTTTTATATTATCTATAAAATAAGAAAGGTCCTTAGCACTATATGGAGTGAAAAAACTATGAGCAATGTTATCGCTATCAAATACGAAGTGCCCTCGGTTTAATATTCCTTTGTGAAATTCTAAAACTTTATCACTTTTCCATAGTATGTTTGTCTCTGTACATAGAATTATATCATATTTTTTAGGCAATGTAAACTCTTCTTGAGGATTAATGTGCAATTGAAATGGCATAGGAGTATTATCTGCATTCTGTATTTCTAATTTATCCCAGACAACTTGTAAGTCTGCTACAGATGTAGATGCCTCAATATCTGAATTAGTGTAACTTACATCAGTAAACCCAATAGATGATAGAAAATGTGGTATTAGTCCATACTGAGTACCCATATCCAAAATTGAAGTATCTTTTGGGGCGTCAGTCATGCCAATAGAGTTCATAATATGTCCATGATTTTTCCAGTCAGAGTCACTCATAGCACCTTCAAATACTTCTTTATGTATATCCATGCTATTGCGACATTCATATATCTCTTTGTATTCATTTTTAAAATTTTGAAAATGAGCATCTAACATTTGATTTATTTGCATAGTGGTTCCTTATGTTCACTGTGGGACAGTGTTCTGATTATATTTCTTCGTACTCTAGGAGAAAATACATCTTTGTAGTGATTGTAATTATGTTCAAGTATGTTATTCATCTCATCAGTGTAAATAGAATTTCCATACTCATCTACATCACATTTAAAATTTTGCTGAATATCAGTTATTCTTTTTGCTAATGCAACGATTCTATCATCGCCTTCCATTGTATCATAACTTTCATCCCAGAATGCATCAAATGTTTGGAATCCCAACTGTCTCAACTCACGTAAAAATCCCTTATCGCCTAGTATGACAAATGGAATTTTACTCAGCAATGCTAGTGTTAACTTTTCACTAATGTTAACTCCACCGTTTTCTTCAAATGAGTATTCAGTCACAACCTCAAACTTTGACTTTGCTCTGTGATTCAATAGTTCTACTACTCTTTCAATAGTTGATGCTCCTAGCCACTCTGTGATTTCGTTATCTGTTAGTAACAGATGTTTTCCATAACAATCATTTACTATTGTTTTAAATGTATCTTCAGATATTGGTTCGTTGTTAACATGTGTTGACAAAAAACTAATCATATCTTGTTGGTAATATTTTGGATAATTCACAACATCAATTGCACTGTGCCCGATAAATGAAAAATAGGTATCATCTATTTCTAAATTATTTCGTACACATTCTACTAATAATTTCAGCCTATGTTGTCTTACTCTTCTATTCAAGTACAATACAGATTTGGATGGTATTGAATTATTTTCAGTTGCGATGATATAATCATTATAATTGAAATCATCATATTGTATACTTGTAATGGACACGGGTATAATTTCGACATTGCATTGTTCTTTATCAATGATGTCATATGGGTTAGAGTACATTGTCCAATACTTTACATTATTTGAACACTGTAAGTCATGGAATCGTTTATTAATTATACCATACAACGAACTATCATCTATTGCAAGTGGTATGGTTTCTGATCCAAAATCAAATAACAATAACGACACTCCATTCTGTAATTCTGTTATAATAGATTTGTTTGTGATTACTAGATCGAGTAGTCGCATCAGTTCGTCTGCCTCGTATCCCGGACCAGTGTGAAGACCAAATATCATTTCAGTAGTTATAATATAATAATTTTTATAACGGCGCGATGGATCAATATCCGATATATTTATATTGAATCTGTTATCGTGGGCAATAGGAGATATAAAATGGATCACATTTTGCCTTTGAATTCTGATAGATAGTCGCCGATATATTGATTACGAATTTCATCTAAGTTGTTTGTGTACTCTATTGCTTTAGTCCACTGCGATATATTAGTTTCATTACTAAACATATTTATTAACTCTTTAATCTTCCGTTTACCAAACACACCTTCGAAACTCTTATGAATCTCATCTCGCATTTCTTTTGGTAATACAGCAGGAGATAAAACATCTGGGTCATATACATAATTGTGATGTACACCCACTCCGTGTTTCTTATAAAAGAAGTTATAGAAATCGCCAAGGGTTGAATAATTCATAAACGAAACAGTCTGTGTTATATCTAATTCAAAATTTTCTTCTTTTAATCTTAGAAAGTTTTTCATTACAGTGTCCCAGTCGGTGGGATATCGCATGTAATGATTTCTATCACCCAAATCATCTATGCTACAACTTATTTTTACATGGTCAAACTTACGCCACAGGTCTATAACTTTCTCATTCATCAATGTCATATTAATATTGTACCACAACTTGATATCTGTTTTGCCCATTTCAACCAGGCGTTCTAAGAATGCAAAGTGTTCTTTGATTAACATTGGTTCACCACCGTTAATGTAAAAAGTTTTCACAGTGTCGCAATGTTGTAACAAATCTTCCCAGAAGCCTTCTCGTTCTGGCCATCTGAAGCCTTCCATTGTATTATAATCTGTCAATTGAAACGTAGTCTTGTTCTGCATCTGGTCGTAATCATTCCGCCACTTAGAACTACTTGCTGGATTACATGTTCTGCACTTGACATTACAAGTGTTGCCTAGTCGTAGTTCTACAAAATCTAATTGTACATCTTTCATATATCCAGTATCATCAGTTACATCTCTTGCTACTTTGATTGTGTAATCTGGATAGTTTCTAATCTCTTGTACTCGTTTACTTTTGATGCCCTTTGATTCTTCTACGTAGCATCTAGTACACGCCTTTGGTTGTTCGCCATTAAGTACTTCGAGTCTTGCTTTACGAAAACTCTCACTGTTCATTGTATCATGTACAGTGTCTCTATTCAAGTTATAGTATCTATCACCGTCACGAGAACTACTTAGTGCATTGCGATGGTCAGCAATACAGCAGTGTGTAACTCCGCCATGAGGATGAGTTGCTAAATGTTGAAATAGTAATGGACAGAATGTTTTACTCATCGTACCCGTCCCTTCTCTCGTCCCTTCTCTATTTCTTTACTACACGTGTATTGGTAATCAGACGTAAGTATTGCAGTGTACGTGCTGTGTATGATATCGTATTCAGTGTAGTTAAGACTTAGTAAATCTAAAACAAAGTCAGCAACAATGAAACAATTAAAATCGTCCTTCATAGCATCTATTCCTAGTTGGCGTCCTTGTACGCATCCTGGGAAACTGACACCAGCAAAATACAAATCTGTGACATTATGTAATTTTAAAAAGGTCAGAACTTCCTCTTTGTCCCAAGATACGATACTATCTCCAGCGTGACAGAAAATGCCATGCTGTATCATATTACTAGTGCCCTTTAGATTGCTAGTGTCATTAAAGTCATGGTTGATGTTAGGATATGAAGATACTACCACTGGCATATCTGACTGTTGCATGAACTCTTGCAGTTTTAATCCCAACTGTTCTAGTAATCCATCAAATCGTTTGTTACCAGGAATATACTGGTCCCACATATCTATAATTATTAATGCTTTATTCATTGTGTTACCCACCATTCATATAGTTCATCGTCTGCTTTGTATATGTCAGCGATTGTAATTTTTTCATCTCTAATACCATCGAGTCTGTCTTGAAATTCTTTGCCATTCTTTTTACCTTGGGCAAACTTTTCTGGATATTGTTCTTCAAATGATGGTCGGTTTCTCATCTCTCGTAAAGTGTTTATCAATGTGGCTTGTTTCTGGGTAGCACGTGGTTCAATGTACTCAAGTAGTTCGTCAATCTTTCTAACAAGAATATGTTTTGGCCATGCAAATGGCGAGAACACGATGTCTGGATGAAACGCAAACATAATCTTTGTTTCAAATCGAACGTCAAGTTCTAAACTCAAATCAAACAAGTCTTTGATACTGAACATACCTGGACCAGTGATTGTCAAATCGAATAACATTTTATCTTTACCGCCCGGTGCCGCTAATCCTTCTTTGAAGTTTTCTAGCCACTCTTCCCAGATAATACCTTTACGAATGAACTCAACGATGTCGCCAGTTCCATCTATACTCGCACACATCAACCAATCTTTGAACTGTGGTAGATAGTCAAATAGTTTTTGACCTTTGAATTCAGTACGTGATAGATTAGAATTATATCTTAGATGACAGTTCTTTGCTGAACCATTCTTGACCATTTCTTCTAATGCCCACCAATGTATATCATACATCAACGGTTCGCCACCAACCCAATATATTTCTTCAACGATACCCTTTGATATCGCATCTCTAAATTCTGGTTCAACAACTTCAGTCTGAAATGAAGTCATCTTCTTCTTAACATCTTTCTGCATGAACGGTTGTTGTTCTATGCTCCACATGTTATTCTTTTTCTTCTCTGCTTCCCATGATGACGATAACTGTTCGCCACACATACGACACTTGAAGTTGCACAAGTTTGAGTATCGGTAATCGAATGAGATAACGGGCATCGTTGTGTGTCCATCATCGTCTGTGTTGTCAAATGCTTCTTGTATCTTATCTCTGAATAGTACTCCCGTAAACCATTTACGATATGAAGAGATACTAAGTATGTCATCATTACATACGTCACATTGTGATATGCGTTCACCTGCCATCAGTTTCTTTCGAATGTCTTTCATGTAAGGCGAGTTCCAATGTTCTTCTAAACTGACAGGATTAAAATCATCTGCTAATGTTTTAGATTCTTTTATCTCGCCATACTTTTCATCATTGGTTGCATCGATGTACTGTTTTTGGAATGAATGTTCTTCTCTACTCGCACAGCACATTCTTCTCTCTGATTGAGGAGAAATATAAGTGTGCGACCACGGTGCCATGCAGAAAGTTTTGTTCTGACTTTCTTCAGCACAACTTCCATCATGATTCCAAATTGGTATAATTCTTTCAGTCATTCTTTTTTACCAGCCACGTTACCATAAACTTTAATACTATCCAACGTTCCCATGATTTCATCGTTCATGCCTTTGCCACAAAACAATGAACATACTCTTAGTCTTTTGTTTCTTACATCTCTATCTTCAAAAGATTCAAGCCACCCAGTAGTAAATAATTCTCCATCGATAATATTTTCTAGCGTGTTGTGTTTTAATGAGATATTCTCTTTGCCATACTCATTTATAAATGTCTTCAATTGAGCAGAATCTTCGTTGTCTGGTTCGTAATACTTGCCGCCAGTGTAACAACAAGGAAATATTAACCCCTCACTTGAGATGAATATTCTTTTTGGTGGGATTGCCTGACAGTCTATATCACATTCTCCTAGCCTCTTTTCATAGTTAGTTAGTGGTCTAGTTGGATCAATCGCCTTTACATATTCAATCTTATGTTTAAATATACCATCAGAGTTTTTAGATTTCTCAAATTGAGTATACACATCATCTTGATCTGTTTTTATAAAAGCATTTTTGCTTCTATGTTCTGCAACTTCTTTATTTGTATATTTCACTTCGGTTGGAGGAGAAATACTATATTGAAACTCTGCATTATTTCCAAACACATTTATAGTATCGTGGACCTCTGTGCCCTTTTCATCATTCCCAACAAATCCCAATGCTTTTTTCGTAAGAAAATGTGTTATACCAATATCGTTTGCTAACTGTTTTGCTTCTTCTACTTGATGTTGATTGTGTCTGAAGACCAGATATTCCCATCTAGATTCTGCACCAGTTGAAGTATAGTTCGTCATTGCTGACATAATCTTTTCCCAACTAGTACCCCTGCGATATATCCAATTGGTGTCTTCTAGGCCATCAACACTGAATACAACTGTTCCACAGTCTTTAAATATTTCGCCCAAGTCTTGCCAAAACTGTGGATTTCTTCCACTCGCGTTCGTATTCATATGAAACTGAATGTGTGGCTTTATAGACTTAAAATATCTTAGAATTGGTATTAATTCTGGATTAGTCATAGAGTCGCCATAGTTGCCACACATTGAAATGTTGTGCAACTGCTTAATAAAGTCTATTGGGAACCAATCTTTTATATTTTGGAGAGTCACGTAAGTTTCTGTAAACGATTTATTTTTCTTTCCACCTGATTCTCTGCGATTACACACCGGACACTTAGCATTACAAAGACTACTTGTTTCTAAATCTAAACTTAATATTTCTTTATAATCAATCATTATTATCCGCCAAGAGTATCTTTATCTGTGTTCCATCCCGGTACTGTTTTCACTTCATGTTCATCGTCACCGCCATCATATTCTTTTATAGTTGCAGGATCATCTATAATCTGTGTGATTGTGTTAGTCGCATTATTACCAAGTAATATTTGGTCACGACTTGGCACTACTGCTTCAAGTGATTCAAACCAATCTCCTAGTGGACCAGCAAACGTAGTAGCAAAGTCTTTATCTCTGCGTATATCATACTGAGCAAAGAATGCCTTAAAATCATTATACAACTTTGGAGTCTCTGCTGTATTCTTATGCGGAGTCTTTACGATGTCTAAGTAATCAACTAATCTGCGGACACTTTCTTTCTCGCCTTCACTTAGCATTGCTTGAGGGCGTTCAGACTGGTACCAATTATCCAACTTCTCTTTGTAGAAAGTTTTAATATCTTCTGGTAGTATTGCCGCGGCTTGAAATGATGGGAAACGTAGAATATTTAGCGTCATTGTTGGCGCTCTATGACCATATGTTTCTCTCAAGTCTAGCATCTCATCCATGAACTCTGTAATAGAAGTTAGACACAATGAGTTGATAGTCATCATCATGTGTAATTTCTTTACATTAGAGTCATTTAATACACGATGAATATTACTCATCCATAAGTCATAGTCTAGTCCATCACGAATGTATTCTCCTTGCTTACCTGTTGCTTCCATACTCGTGTATATCTCAAGTTGTGGAACATGCCAAGATTCTTTGACAAGTTTGTCAAGAACTTTAGGAGTATCGGGACATAGATTTGAGTTAATAGCAAAACGCATATCACGTCCTCTATCAGGATTATCTTTGAACCATTGGAATAACTTCCACGTGCCCTTATGCATAATAGGTTCACCACCAGTTATACGAATCTCTTCTAAACAATCAGCCAAGTCACTTTCCCACCATTCATGAAATGCTTTTATGTATGGGTTATCTTCTTGTTTCTTAGTCACTGGTTCGGCGTATGGTGCTGTGTCTTGAAAGTGTCCGCGTCCATCAGATTGTATATTCTGATAGCCACCATAATCATTGATGTCTTTCACCCATGCTGTGCTAAACGCTGGGTTACAATAAGAACACTTAAAGTTACATGCTCTATCAAATGATATCTCAAGAGTTTTTAAGTTTACATTATCGTCCCATGGCATATCAACTGACTTCTGAATATCTTCATCTGTAAATATCTCAGTCTTGAACACTCGGTCAGAGATATGGTTCTTGCCCATGTCTTCAACTTTCCAACAGTATTCGCATTCTGCTGGACGTGTACCCTCTTGCATCTGCTTCCGCATCTTCTTCTTATGCTTCGTATTGTGAATTGCTGATGGATTATCTTTTAGTTCAGAAGGATCTATCCAATGCCCCGGAGGGTGATGACAACTTGCAGTTTGTCCATGACCCAACCATATAGTTGCATTGTACCATTTTGCACCACAATACGATTCACTGATTGGATCAATTACTCGTTCCTTGTATAGATGGAGTGTTTCTCCTTCCCAATGTTTTCTGCCCATATTATTTCCCTGCCTTATAATTTCTGTCGCTGATGCTCGTAGTTTCTACTGTCAGTGTATCATACCAATCTACCATAATAGGATCAAATGTTGCTCTGAAATCTTTGCCACGTCTTTCATCGTATTGTGTGTAGAATGATTTAAAATCGTTTTGTCTCTTTTTCAGAACTTCATCTGTATGTGGAATTCGTATTGCTTTATCCATATGGTCAATGACACGAGTAACATGTACATCTTCTTGAGCAGTCAAATCCCCCTTTCTTTTATCATACCATGTCTTTAACTTATCATTGTAATGTTCTATGATATACGTTGGCAAGGTAGAAATACTCTGAAATTCAGGATACCATACTAAATTCAATGATAATATTGGTCCACGGTCAGTGCCATACACTTCACGGAGTGCTAACATATCATCCATGAAATCTGTTATCGAACATAGGCATAGTGCATTAATAGTCATCATCGCATAAAGTTTTTGTACATTTGGTTGATCAAGTACTCTCTTAACATTATTTAGCCAAGTGTCGTAGTTCATTCCATCCCGAATGTAATTTGATTGCTCTCCAGTTGATTCACAACTTGCAAACATCTCAAATGCAGGTACATATTGAATCACTTCTAACAACTTCTGAAATGTCTTTTCTTTTTCTGGAACAAGATTCGAGTTAATAGAAAATCTCATACTTTTGCCACGTTCAGGATTGTTCTTAAACCAATCGAATAATTTCCACACACCGGGATGCATAATGGGTTCACCGCCAGTGACTCTAATACTTTGGAGTGTATCTGCTAATCCACCCTCTTCTTCCCACCATTCCCAAAATGCTCGTATGTATGGATTATCTTCATCTTTCTGTGCGGCGCTTGTGGCCCAAGGTGCAGTATCGATGTAATGTCCTCTTGCATCTGATGTAAGATTCTCATAAGGCCCGTTGTCTTTAATATCTTTGACCCATGCAGTACTGAATGCTGAACTACAGTACGAGCATTTAAAGTTACACGCTCTATCAAATGAAACTTCGAGTGTTCGTAAAAAAGAATTGTCAGTCCAAGGTTTAGTTGGTATTACATCTAAATCTGATTCGTCATACATTATTGTTTTGAAAACTCGTTCAGAGATCTTATCTGGTCCACCATCTTCTACTGTCCAGCATTTGAAACATTCTTCTGGTCTATCACCTTCTAGCATCATCTTACGCATTTCTTTCTTGTACATCGTATTGTGAATTGCTGATGGATTTTCTTTCAATTCTTCTAAAGGAATATCATGTGGTGCTGGTTGATGACAACTAACCGTCTGTCCGTGTCCTAGCCAGATAGTCGCATTGTGCCATTTTGCACCACAAAATGAGGCACTTTTCGGATCTATAACCCGAGTCTTATATTCTAAAAATGATTCTGAAGTATCATTTCTCATGACTTGTATTGTTCCTCGAATTCTTCTTTTGCTTCGTTCCAGAAATCTGTCATCTCTGGAAATGTTTCTAAGAAGTTTAAATTTCTGCGTTCATCATATTGGGTGAAGTATTCATGGAAGCGAATTAAGTTAGTGCTTAAATCTTCTTCGCTCATGTTTTCTCCTTCTTTAGCCCATGCCAAATCTCGTTCTAGTTTTAGTACTTCGTAATTCTTAAAGCCTGTATATTTTAATCCATATGGTTGGTCATCTAATACATGCCCTTTCATAAAGTCAATGTTTTCTTGTATTGTGTTTAGCATATCTTCATCTGCTAGTTGCAGAGTCATCCAATCTGGGTATCTAAGATACGGCATATCAAACCAAATTCTTTGTCTCTTTTTTCGAACAAAGGGAGTATGCACAACTCCATCTCTATCTGGTGGTTGAACACTCACATCTTTTTGATTCTCGTAGCCAAATTCTTCACGTAAGTCTAATATCATTTGTAAGAAGCCACGTAGATTGGGTATACTTAATAAGTTAAATGTATTGATAAATGATATTTCTGTGCCATCTGTTTCACGTAGAACACGTCTACAGTTCTCATACATCTTATCAAAGTCTAAACCATCACGCATGTATTCTGCTTGTTCACCTACGCCATCTACACTTACATACAAACTAAAATGTTTACACGCTGGTGCGACATACCAGTAGTTGCCACTGTCTGGATTAAACTTAGTAGTATCTTCCCACACTCGTACTTCTTCAATTGCTTTTAACTTGTCCATAAACTTATCAAACAACGCATCTTGTGGTGGGCACATGTTAGAAGTTATACTCAAATCTAGTGTTGCGTTTGGATGTTCATTTACATAATCTAATACCTTAAATGTATTATTATCCATCAATGGCTCACCGCCTGTCATACGAAAGACTTTTAATTCTTTGTACACATCAGGAAACCATTCCCAGAATGCTGTGATATATGGATTATCTTTACGAGCAACTTCTAGTGGCATCAGTCCAGTCTGGCGTAAATAATCTATGTTATTGTGACCTGTGCCGTTAGAGAATTTAAAGTCACCGTGTTCTTTAATATCATCTTCCCATGCTGTTGATAAATGAGGAGAACAGTAAGAACACTTAAAGTTACATGCTTGGTTGAAGTTTACTTCTACGTATCTAGGTGCAATGTCATGGTCCCATGCATTGTCAACTACTTCATCCCATGCATCTTTAACCCACCATTCACTTGAACGATAATGTCTGTCACTAAGCCTTCCATCTGCTGGGGGATTTGGAGCATCTTCTACATTCCAACAATACTGGCATCCTTCTGGACGAACACCCTCTTTCATTTCCTTTCGTTCTTGTAACTTGAATTGAGTATTATGTAGTGCGTTCTTGTTCTTCTTTAATTCTTCTAAAGGAATCGGATGAGTAGGTGGATGATAACAACTATGAGTGCGACCTTGTGGCAAATGCAAACTCACTTGGAGCCATTTTGCCATACACATTGAGGGTGATAACTCGTTGAGTTTGCCTCGTGTTACCGTCGCATCTTCATCGTAATTCGACATTATCTATCCCAGCCAGTCTGCTTCTCTGTTGCTAATGGATTGCCACTTCTTGGTGGATTAGTATAAACTCTTTTAAAGAATGCACCTAACTCTGGTGTTGGGTCTGCAATTTCCATTCCAATCTTATCATGAAGAATATCTCCAACACGTAAGCATTCGTCAAACAGTTTATCATAATCCCATACTAATCCTGTTCTAGTGCATTTCTCTTCGCCACCAGATACTAAAGGACAAATCTCTTCATCGAAGTATGTCTTAAACCAATCGAATGATGAAATGCTTTCTAACTTATAATCTTCAACAAAGTTAACATCATAACATCCAAGACGTGCGCCATAACAAGCCCAGATACCATTCTCTACATCTGCCCCGACATTACACCATGTTATTAATCTTTCATAGTTCTTTGACCAGATTCGTTGTTTGAAATCTTCAATCGGAACAGGATTACCTTCGTCTAATGACATCTTAACACCCTCACGATATCCTGCACGGAATGCCTGAAATGGTGAGCCCGCATTAAGTACTTCTGAGTAGGTGTCATTCATTTGGATATAGTCTAGATCCCAACAGAAATCAACTTTCTTAGTATCGTCAACTGCGTTCTCGTGAGTTTTCATCTCTAAGACTAGTTTTACTGGCCAACATTTGATTCCACCATTGCCATATACTAATCCATTTACCATGTTCTTAGCACTCCAACTAATAATAGAATGTTCTAAGTCAGTGCCTTCTGGAATTGATATTGCTATATCAAAAAACTTTTCATCAACGATATTGTCTCCGTCAATAGTAATGAATCTATCAGTTTCACTTTGTTTTGCACATTCTTTGTGTGCGTTGTCAAATCCCTTTACTCCATCTACTCTTTTAGCAAATGGAAACTTCATCATTAGATTAGCCCAATGTTCTTCTTTTGCTGGTTCATCGTAACTTATATAAAATACATCTAAGTCACCAAGAACTAATACTGTTTCTTTCATACTTTTCTCCAAGAATACTTATCAAAATACTTCTGCGTATAAACGCTTATACTGTATTTATTCTCTTCGAACTTAACTCTTTTTCCAGTAGATAATAATTCAGAAAATGGAACTAACACAGTTTTGATTAAGAACTCTGGTTTATCTTTATATGTAACAAAAAATACATGCTCAGTCTTGCCTGCAACAGTTACTACTCGATTTGGATCAATTCCGATACTTTTCTTTAGACTCTCACTTGCTTCGAATACTAAATTGTCATCTTCGATATAGATTATAATATCAGAATCTGGTATGGTTGATATCTTATGTAATTGATTGTCTTTGTTTCTTCGTCCAATATCAACTTTTGTTTTTACAATTTCATACACTAAAGGATTAGATGTTCTACTAACGATATAATCCGTAAACTTATACTTGCCATCAAGAAATGACATAATATCATCAATCTCGAACCATGCAAATAAATCTTTCGTATCTTCTATTTTATTTGTTATCTGAGTAATCTTGCTAAAACTATCAAAATATACAGCACGGCATGTATTAGTTTTTTCTATAACACTTAACATATTATTGTGCCCTCTCAAGTTGTGCAATCTTACTGCTATCCATCCAATCTTTCTCTACATAATGTAATGGAAATGTTTGAGTGAAGTTGCCAATCTTGATTTGTAAGTCATCTCCCATTTCACTAGTGATACTCTTAGTCCAGTTGCTCTCTATTTGATTCACTGGTACATTCTGAATCATACTTTTCATATGAACAAACGTAGGGACATCTTTAATAGAATAGTCGCAGGTCTCTTCTTCGATATCTAATAGTTGAATTGCTAACGCATACGCAACATCGGCGCTCATCCAATTCTGTCCAACGCCACTAAGAAATTTATCAAAGTATACATTCCAATGAGTCATAATCAACTCAACCATTTTAAAGAATTCAAAAGTCAACTCTGCCTTCTTAAAGTAAGTGAAGTTGCTGTATACGTTTGGAAGATTTAATTGTGTGAACTTCTTTCGATAGTAGTCACTTGTTACGTCTTCGTTTCTAAAAGTTTTAACATTAGTACAACACCAGACATCTCTCTTTGCTAGATACTGCCACCAATGATCTACACTATTAGTGAAAATCATATCACTATCAAGTATAATAGTTTCATCATACGGAGTCATGTGTGGATATTTCCACTTATTGTGTATTTTCCACTTGTCACCTTTCGCGTCATCATTCCAGGGAATATCAACTATGGCATCAAATGCTTGTATATGTTTGTCCGTGATTAGTTTTCTAGTTTCTTCATCTACGCATACACATAGATTACTATTCTCTTGGGTTGCTTTTAAACTAAGAGCAAGAGCATAAGACATTTCTAAGTAATCAATGCCTTCGCTATTCTGTGCGATAGTTATATATCCTCTACTCATTTACTTTTTCTCCGTATAATAAGAAGTCATCCATAAATCGTGCTATCGCCTTCTTGTTCATAATGTGCAAATCAGTATTCGTAAATCTTGATAGAATATGTTCTGTAATTCTCTCTGCATCTGCACAATACATAATAATGTCGTTATGTGAATTGATTCTGAAGATATCATCAATATCAAAACTGTTGTTAAGATATGTAATTGGCAATGACGGGACATCAAATGCAAGATTACCATTTAGTATATGCAGTGCCATTGAGAACGCAAAGTCATTGCGATACAATGAACCACTACAATTATATAGGTAATAATAATACTTATAATTGTGTTTTATATGACTCACAAGTGTGAATAGATTCTCTGCGTAATCAGATTTCTTAAAATACACAACTGTTGCCCAGTACATTGGGATGCTAAAGTTGTCAATATATTCTATATGTTCTTTATGTCTACCAGATACATCTCTGTACTTGTAGTTAATCATAACATCATTGTCACTATCCCATACTTGGTCTAGTACATTATTCATGATGAAATAATCACCATCAATGATCAGTGTCTCATCATACGGTGAGAGTTCGTATGCTTCGCTCCTAGACATGTTCTTGAAGGATGCGTATTCTGTCTTATCTGTTGTGTCTTTAAACAGTCTTATATTGACAGGTTGAAAGGAATCAGTAACAATTATTCTGTCAAAGTATTCGTTGATTAGTGTTTCATTTTGTTCTAATGTCTCAGCATTGGTTATTAGACATATCTCATCAAATAATGAAAGATTCTTTCTGGCGAAACCAGCACACGCACAGGCAGTTTCAGCATAGTTGACGTACTCATTATTCTGAGCAAATATTATTATACCC
>Ga0209071_1000646_pt1 | contig 16142 bp, 18 predicted proteins | sample CoawatmetaG10DNA_2_FD_187513 | JGI IMG/M metagenome (GOLD analysis project Ga0209071, IMG submission 187513) | Marine microbial communities from the West Antarctic Peninsula - Coastal water metaG108-DNA (SPAdes) (version 2) | ecosystem: Environmental > Aquatic > Marine > Coastal ... | reverse complement strand
CGCCTGCCCAGCAGACGCTGATCTTTCTCGGCGACCTGATCGATCGCGGCCCGCACTCCGCCGCTGTGATCGACCGCGTTATCGCCTTGCAGTGCAGCGAAATCGACACCCGCGTGCTGATGGGAAATCACGAAGAAGTGTTCCTCAAGGCCCTGAACGGGAGCGTGGACGCGTTGCGCCTGCTGTGCCGCTTCGGAGGGCGCGAGACGATTTTGAGCTATGGCATGGACGAGGCGGCGTATAATCGGGCCGATTATACCGAAGTGCTGCGGGACCTTTCCCTGCTCGTTCCCGACAGTCACCGTGCCTTTTTGGCACAACTGGAGGACCGGATCGAGATCGGGGACTATACCTTTGTCCATGCCGGAATCCGGCCCGGCGTTGCGCTCGCGGATCAAAAGGCGAATGATCTTCGCTGGATCAGGGATGACTTCATCAAGTCGAGCGCCGACTTCGGCACCTGCATCGTCCACGGCCATACAATAACGCCAGAGGTGGTTGAGCGGCCGAATCGAATTGGCATCGATACAGGCGCTTATGCGACAGGACGCCTGTCTGCGCTGGCTTTGGCAGCAGGCGAGCGATGGATCCTTTCGACCGAAGGGGCGTTGGGGACGTCAGCAGACGTTGATTAAGGAAATCCATACCGCGTCGTACTAGGAGAGACCTGCAGCATTTTTGCTGCACTGCCAGAAAAACATGGCGGATTTAGGTTTTTTTTGTTTGTTTGAGACGGCGGCTGTGCTAGCCGAAAACCGAGTACTGCAGTGAATGCCTCTCACGAGGTTCATCATTAAGTAAGACAGGGAGTTACCAATGAATCTCGCTAAGATCGCAGCCTCGCTTGCCGCAGTGTCGCTGGTTGCTATGCCAGTTGTGGCATCGGCCCAGAATCCTGCTGCTTCGCTGTCGCTGAGCAAGTCGGTTCGCGTTGGCAAGGTGTCGAAGAAGAAGAACGGCATTGCACAGGTTGGCATCATCATCGGCGTCCTCGCTGTTGCCGGTGCTGCTGGTGGCATTGCCGCTGCAACCAGCAGCAGCAACTGATCCTTATAACCTCGGTTATAATGTGAAAACGGCGATCTAAATGGTCGCCGTTTTTTTACGTCCATCGTTTGTGACATGCTCCCTGCCTTTCATCCAACCGCAACCATAGATCGGCCGTTGTTTGAGCCGCTACCCGTTCTTGGACCACCTGGCTGGGGGTTATCAGTTTCTGCCGGCTAGGGCGGGGCATGTGCCGCTGACCGGTTCATCAGCGATATTGGCGGCTTTTTGCCGGTCGCACTGCGCGGTCGCACCTCGCTATATTCTCGACGATGTCGCTGTCGCGGCTGAGCAGGTCGTTCCAACGAGCCGTAAGGATAAGTACCCCTCTCACGACAGAATCAAGGGCCGGGTACAGCTGACCCCGCAATCTCGGTATCGGGAGTCGGGTCCACTCGACCCCGCCCAACAATCGCGGCGACCGTATTCTTACTAAGCCCCAAGTCGCGGGCAATCCAACGATAGCCGCGCCCCTCTTCGACGAGCGCCAGCACCTTGGACGCGAGCCGGTCGGATTTGGGCCGGTCGCCGGCCTGCCGCCCGAGTTTGCGGCCCCGCGCTCTCGCTACGGCGAGACCGGACCGGACTCGCTCGCTGAGCATGTCGCGCTCGAACTGGGCGATGCCGGTAAGCATCGTCGCCATCATCCGTCCGTGCGGCGTATCGACCTCGAATGTCATGCCGCTCATCGCGACCACTGACACGCGCCAGCCCGACAGCCGGTTCAGCGTATCGAGCAGATCCTGCGTCGAGCGCCCCCAGCGGCTGAGTTCGGTGACAAGGATCGCATCAATTTGCGCGCTTGAGCCAGCTTCATGATTTCGCTGCGTACAGAGCGGTTGGCCTTCGTTCCAGAGGCGGTTTCGCGGAAGACCTCGACAACCTCATAACCGCCCCGTTCAGCGAAACCGGCGAGGTCCCGTAACTGCCGCTCGCAAGACTGGTCAGCGGTCGAGACGCGAGCGTAGATGGCGGCGCGTTGTCCCAATTGAACCTTCCCGAGATTGGGTCTCGAAAGTCCCTGATTTGCGCGGGGTCAGTGTTGTCCAAAACAGACTTCTGTTCAAGCGGGACACTTGCCGATGCCGAGACGCCACATTTTGAGCGCCCGGCAGCGCTTGGCGCTGATGGTCGAGGCATTCAACGACGTACTCAGGAAGCACGGTAAGACTCCGGTCGAGAATTGAGGGTAAGCTTGGCAGATCACGAACTGATGCTCCCTCGATTCAGTAGACACCTTTGCTAAGCCCGGAAGGGTACGGAGGTGTGAAATGCCGAAGAAGAGACCAGCAGTGAACCACGCCGGGTCTACCGGAGGCGTTCTCCGCCTGGTGCCTGTCAGGAATTCCGTGTGTGGGCGGGCGGTTGAACATTACGCGGCCATGGCTCGGATGAAGCGCTCGCCGAAGATGACGGCGAACTGGGCCTTGGCCATGGACCACTCACGTGGCGGCATTCTCCACTCTTTTTCCGACCGGTTCAAGATCAGGTAGAGCAGCTTGGTAGCGGCATCGTCGCTCGGGAAGTGCCCCCTGCCTCGGACGGCGCGCCTGAGCTTCGAGTTCAAGGTGCGGATTCCGATGATGCCGCCCGCCTATTCCGAGATGATCGCGCCCACCGTTCCGGGATGATCGCGCCCACCTGAAGGGTCGTTTGGTCGACTGTGTGTGGTTGGCATTTTTGACGGTGGAACGTCAACCTGCGGCGGTCGGCTTTGTCCTGCGCAAGGAGTCTCCGGTGAGTTCGATGCGGTGGGCGTTGTGAAGGAGCCGATCCAGGATCGCGTCGGCGTAGGTTGGGTCACCGATGGCGCGGTGCCAGGATGCGATGTCGAGCTGGCTGGTGACGATCGTGGATTTACGTCCGTAGCGGTCCTCGAGGATTTCGAGGAGATCATGGCGGGCCTGAGCGTCGAGCGGCTGAAGCCCCCAGTCGTCGAGGATCAGGAGTTCGACCTGGCCGAGGCTCTTGAGCTTGCGCGCGATGCGACCATCGCCGCGCGATAGCGCCAGGTCGTCAAGCAGGCGCGGGAACCGGGTGTAGAGGACCGAACGATTGTCGCGGCAGGCCTTGTGGCCGATCGCACAGGCGAGCCAGCTCTTGCCGATCCCGGTCGGGCCGCACAGCGCGAGATTGTCGTGCGCATCGATCCAGTCGCCTTTGAGCAGCATTTCGACGAGCCGGCGATCAAGCCCGCGCGCGCTACGATAATCGACGTCCTCGGGCGCAGCATTGTGCCGGAGCCTGGCGTGACGCAGCCGCGCGCCGAGCCGCTTGTCATGGCGGTGGACGATCTCACGGTCGAGCAGCAAGCCGAGCCATTCGGCGTGCGCGAGCTGCGGCGTATCGCCGTGCTTGTCGAGTTCGCTGAACGCTTTGGCCATGCCGTACAGGCCGAGAGCATGGAGTTGATCGAGGGTAGGATGGGTCAGCACGACAGGTCTCCTCAGTGGTAGTAGCTGGAACCGCGGATGTTGGGATGGTCGATGCTCGCTTCGTCTGGCGCGCGGGGCTCGTGCAGCGGCTGGCCGTCGAGCTTCTTCTCGAGGATGGATTTCACCGATCCGTAAGTGCGCACGCCGATCTCGAGCGCGCGCAGCGCCGCGGCATCCAGGCGGGCAGCGCCATAAGCTCGCGCCAGCCGCAAGATTCCCAGGCACGACCGATACCCCTGCTCGGGATGCGGGCGATCCTGGAGGATCATCTCGCACAGCAGTTTCACCGAAGGGCCAAGCCCCGCCGCCTCCGCGACGATCCGCTCGATCGTCCAGTCCGCGTAGCGCCGGTGGCTTGAGGGCATGTGATCGTTGATCGTGGTGTGGCGGCCATTGCCGGAGCCGCGCATGTGCGCCGCGATCCGTTCGCCGGCAGCGAAGATCTCGATGGTTCGCGCCGTCAGCCGCACCTCGACCGCCGCGCGGGCGTGGCGATAGGGCACCGAGTAGAAGTGCTTCTCGACCTCGACATGATAATCGAGCCCGACCCGGGCACGGCGCCACTGCGCCAGAACATAGGCCGTCGCGGGCAGCGGCTTCAGGTTTGGCGCGTCGATCTCTTCGAACAGCTGGCGGCGCGTCCGCCCGAACCGGCGCAACACACGCTCGTCATTGAGGCGCGCGAGCAGGTCGGCGATCGCGGCATTCAGTTCGCCCAGCCCATACCAGACCCGGTTGCGAAGCCGGCCCAGCAACCACCGCTCGACGATGCCGACGCATGCCTCGACCTTCGCTTTATCGCGCGGGCGATACGGCCGCGCCGGCAGCACAGCAGTGTCGTAATGCGCGGCAAGCTCGGCATAGCTGCGGTTGACCTGCGGATCGTACAGGCAAGCCTTGATCACCGCGACTTTGGCGTTGTCGGGCACCAGCAGGCGAGCGGCACCGCCGAAGAACGCGAACGCCCGCACGTGCGCGTCGCTCCAGTCCTGCAGCGTCTCGCTCCACGTGGCGCACGCGAACGACAGGCTCGATGCCGCCATCACCGCCACGAAGATGTGCGCATCGCGGATTTCCCCGGTCAGCCGGTCCACCACCACCGGCACCGTGTCGCCGGCGTAATCGACGAACAGCCGGTCGCCGCCGATGTGGTTCTGCCGCATCGTTACCGGCAGCCGGGCTTCCCAGCCGCGATACAGTTCGCAGAACCGGCTGTAGCGATAGCCGTCCGGATGAAGCTCGATATACTCGTCCCAAAGCACCTGCAGCGTGACGTGCTTGCGCTTGAGCTCACGGTTCACCCACTCATGCAACGTCCGCGGAACGCAGCCGATCTTCTCCGCGATCGACTCCCCGCGCTGCCACCGGGCCCAGATCTCGGATCGCTACACCGCCGAATAGTAAATCCGCTGCCGCTGCTTCATCCCCACACTCCTCCTCCTCAAAGAATGAAGTGTTGCGACCACCCGTTGAACCCACCACAATTATCACCGTTCCGCGGTCTTCAGACCACGCTTACCTATCAGGAGGCGCAGCAGCGGGTGATCAACCGCCTGTCGCAGCTTGCCCCCTGCCCAACGGTGCGCGGCCCGAAGCCGCCCCGCGCACCGCGCGGGCGTAATTCGCGCTGTAAAATAAACTGCATACGACCAGCAGCCGGTAGCTCTTTTATCTCGCCATGCATCCCCCCTCCTTCCGAAGCGTCATGTCTCCAACAACGAGCGGCTAAAGAGGTAAAAGTTTCAAGCGCTTACCGGTGACCCGGCACCAAAAAGGCACCGGGAGTCTCCTCCCCCAGTGCCGTCTATCTCTCAAAAAACGATGTGCAGACAATAGGTTACCCCGCAGCTAGCGTGACCGGTATCGTCTTGCTCAAACTGGAAGAAATCGCGGGGCTCGGACCACTTGCGCCAGGCATAGAATGTCGCATCGTTAATCCCGGCCTTGCGGCACACCTCGCTGATCGTCGTGCCGTCCTCGCCTGTTTCAATACGAACGCGATCTACGCGTCGCTGAACTTCGCCCTCTTCATCGCTCACTCCATCGCCTGGTCCTCAATCCTAAACTGGAATTTTCCAGCTCAAAAACGGTCCAGGAAACAGGCAGCAGGTCACAGCACAACCCGAACCCAAAGCCCTACCGCTGGACCAAATCCGCCGATGAAATCCTCGCCTCCATCAAGCGATTTTACCAGGCTACAAATCGGACATTATGTGGCGAACTTTATATTCAGATGACTAGCACGCCTCGATTTTCCGGAAACTTGGTTATTATACGACGCACGCCCCTTTATCGCTCGCCTCCCACTATAGTGCCAATCAGTTCAGCGGCTGCGCTTTCCCACGAATAAAGTGCGGCGCGCTCATAGCGTACCGATATCGCGGCGCACGGTACCGGATCTCCGGCGAAATGCGCGGCAATGCGCTCGCCCAGCCAGCGGGTTGCATCGGGTTCGGCGGGATCGAAGAAGGTCGTCGCCCCCATGCCTACCTCAGCCATCGATGTGCGCCGCGACGCGAGTACCGGTAATCCGAACAGAATAGCGTCGAGCAGCGGCAAGCCAAAACCCTCTGCCAAGCTGGGATACAGAAATAGTTCGGCACGGCGATACAGCGTTACGAGTTCGGTATCGGATATGCCGACTAGTTCGACGATCCGAGGGTCGTCATACGTGTCGATCGCGGTATCAAAATCGCGTCGGCCGACGATCACGAGCTTTACGTCAGCGGTTGATCCTGCACGAAACGCGTCGATCGCCAACTGGACGTTTTTGCGTTCCTCGATACGGCCAACGACCAGAATGTAGCGTGATCCCGTCACCAGAGGGGGCAGCGACGCGTTCACATCATCAGGTGCGAAATAGACCTTCTCGGGAAACGATGCTCCAATATGCAATACCCTGATCGATTTGCGGCGTGTCCAGGGATAGATTCTGCGGATCTCGTCCCTAGAATATTCACTTATAGTAACAAGGTTCTTTGCCAGCAGTGCCGACATGCCGAAGAACACCCAGCATTGCGCCACGAACAAGGACGGGAAGAACTGAGGATGCGTCTGCGGCAGGATGTCATGCATCATCACTGTGGCGTTGCGCATCAGCGGCGACTGAATGAAGTTGAAAACCATCGTATCGAGGGCGTCAGCCCGGCTCGCGCGCGGCATCGTGCGTAGTAGATAAGAGGCGACGCCGCGGCGCATGGTGGGCCGGTGATGGAGATTTGGCAGCGTAAAATCGAGTTCCTGGTGCGGATTCTCGCAATACACGAACACCTCATGCTCTGGATATCGCCTCGCCAGCACGTCGATCAGACGTAGCATGAGCGTCTTGGTACCTTGATTGCGCCCGTCGAGAACATGAGCGTCGAAGCCAATTCGCATAAAAGCTCGCTTTGACTGTAAGACTATAGGAGAGCGGCCTAAACGCCCAGCATCCATGCCAACGTTTCGCGCATCTCGGGCGGCTGCCACTCGGGAAGCGCCGCGCGCAACCGTCTCGGATCGCCTGCGAGCAGGGCGACGTCGTTGCTGCGGACGAATGCAGGATTAACCCTGACTTCGAGATCGTGCCCCGTCATCTCGCGGCACATCGCAAGAATGTCACGGATCGAATACACCATTCCAGTAGCGATGTTGTAGGTACCAGTGTGGCCCGTGCCCAACAACCCGACATAGGCTTGCACCACCGCGCGCACATCACCAAAATCACGCGCGACATCGAGATTACCAAGTTCAATGACTGGGTCACGGCGACGGAAATGCGCCACGATCTTGGCGATCAAATAGCGTTCTTCCTGGCCGCGGCCCGTATAATTGAACGGCCGCACGATTGTGGTCGTCAGGCGATCGTCCCACAGCCGTGCACCAATCTCCATCGCGAGCTTGCTGGCCGCATAATGGTTGGCGGGCACACAGGGCGCATCCTCGGCGACATGGCCCGACGCAGCGCTGCCATAAACGTTAGCGCTGCTTGCCAGCAGCACGGGTATACCAGGCGTGGTCGCGGCGAGTGCCTCCAGAAGGTGAAAGGTTCCGATCTGGTTGGTCTGATAGAAGCCTGTCACATCGTCCGAATGCACGAAGGCGCTGGCCGCGAGGTGAATCACTCCCTCGGGCCGCGCTGCGCCCACTACGGCGGTAACTGCCGCACGATCGGTCACGTCGGCATCGAACGGAAGGATCTCATGACCAGCCGCAGCAAGGGCATCGGCCAAGTACCGGCCGGTGAACCCTTGTCCGCCGGTCACCAACACCCGCATCAGAAGGAGAAACCGATCTTGTTACGGCGCAGATCGGCCTCAACCATGATCCGGCACAATTCCTCGAGCGTCGTGGTCGCCTCCCAGCCCAGCAGCTTCTTTGCCTTACTAGCGTCCCCGATCAGCAGTTCCACCTCTGCCGGCCGGAAGAATTTCGGATTGACGCGCACCAGCGTCCGGCCGCTCTTGGGATCGACTCCGACTTCGTTCTCCGCTTGTCCAGTCCATTCGATCTCGGTGTCGACGCTGCGAAACGCCATGGTGACGAAATCGCGAACAGTTTCGGTGCGGTTGGTCGCAAGTACGAAGGTGTCGGGCTCGTGATGCTGGAGGATTCGGTACATGCCCTCGGTGTAATCGCGCGCAAAACCCCAATCGCGCTTGGCATCGAGGTTGCCGAGTTCAAGCACATTCGCCTTGCCCAGATGGATCTTGGCGACGGTGTCGGTGATCTTGCGCGTCACGAACTCACGACCGCGCAAAGGCGATTCGTGGTTGAACAGGATACCGCTTGAGCCAAAGATCCCAAAGCTCTCGCGGAAATTGACGGTCATCCAGTGTGCATAGAGCTTGGCAACACCATATGGGCTGCGCGGATAGAAAGGCGTGTCCTCGGTCTGCGGGATCGCCTGCACCTTGCCGAACATCTCGGATGTCGATGCCTGATAGAAGCGGATCGCGGGGTTCACCGTCCGGATCGCCTCCAACATGTGGGCCGCACCTAGCCCAGTGATATGGCCGGTTGTGATTGGCTGATCGAACGACACACCCACAAAGCTCTGCGCCGCGAGGTTGTAGACCTCTGTCGCCTCAGACGTTTCGAGCAAGCGGATGCCCGACCCCATGTCGGTAAGGTCGAATTCCACCAGATGCAGATCAGGATGCTCGAGCAAGCCCAGTTCATCGATGCGCCAGAAATTAACCGAACTGGTGCGACGATAGGTGCCGTAGACGGTGTAACCCTTGGCGAGGAGCTGTTGCGTTAGATAGGCCCCATCCTGCCCGCTGATGCCTGTGATCAAAGCTTTCTTTGACATTCAACCCCCAATAAGTAGCACATTCTCCGTCGCGCGCGTAGCGTGAGTACGACATGGTGCGAATCTTGCCGACCCCAAACCGTTATCGCCTTGTGATTACGCGCGGAAGCCGACAAAAGTCGCGTCGACTACCAAATCCCACAGGCGACTGCCTCCTTCCAGGACAGGAAGCAAGCAAATGATTAGGGCTAGCCGATCTTGGCAAGGCAGAACGATGGCACGTGTCGGCAGGCGCGGGTTGCTCATACTGCTGCTCGGGCTGAGCTCCAGCGGTGCTGGGGCGAGATCACCCCGCGACCACATCGGCGTCTATTATTTTCCGGGATGGCTAACTTCCGATTGGGCTCCCAAGGGTGCCTGGGAGCCGATCAAGGCCTATCCCGATCGCGAACCGCTGCTCGGTTGGTACGACCAAAAATCGAAGGAGGTGCTGGCGCGCCAGCTACACTGGATGGCGCAATATCATCTCGATTACGTAGTGATGGACTGGTACTACGAACAAGGCGCTATCCGGCTCGACGAAGGCCTCAAGGCCTATCTGGCCGTGCCGCAATCGCAGATAAAACTAAGTCTCCTATGGGCCAATCATGGTGAGCAAACGACGCCGGCCATTTTTCGTGCTGTTACACAGGCCTGGATTTTGCGATATTTCTCGTCATCCAACTATCTCACCAAAGATGGTCACCCCGTCGTCTTCATCTTTTCCTACGATAAACTGGCAGCGGATGCGCGAGCTTCGGGAAGTAGCGCCAAGGATTACTTGGCGATAGCGCAAGCAATGGCAAAGTCATCAGGCCTAAAGGGAATATATTTCGTAGCAGATGTTGACGATTTTTCACCCGTCCAAATCGAAAATGGAGCTGCGGCGGCTGGTTTCAGTGCGGTTTCCAGCTACCAATTCCACCGCAAACCTCAGGTCGATGAAGCAATAGATCCTCATTGGGGACGGCCAACCCATGGATGGACTGAACTCGCTACGGCCTATCAAGCGCAGTGGCGGGCGGGATCAAAGCTCTCTATTCCTATGGTAGTTCCTATGATTTCGGGCCTCGATCGTCGCCCTTGGGGCGGCTTCCCGAACGACAGCCTTCATGACCGTTCGCTCGCAACCGATCGGCAGTTCAAGTCTCATCTCGCAGCCGCTCGCCGAACCATGACACAAACAACCATACCGCATTCAAGATTGGGCGTGATTTGTTGCTGGAACGAATATGGCGAGGGAGCCTTTGTAGAGCCGACGCGCGCCAATGGTTTTAAACGGTTGTCAGCAATAAAATCGGTGTTCGGACGCTAGTCGGCAAGGGCTTCAACCGTACGGCCAGGGCTAAATTAGTCGTGACGATCCGTAAGCTCACTAAGCATCTCCTCATAAGCACCCAAGATTATCGGCCACGTAAAGCTTTCCGCATGTCGATGCCGGGCTGCAGATCTCGCTTTTTCGACAAAGTTTAGGTCATTCAGCATACGTTCGATCGCCGCTTCGCAAGAATTCTCGTCGGTAAAGAATGCCTGACCTTCGCCTGCCGTCCATCGATTGAAGCGATTATCATGCGCGATGACCGCATTGCCTGCCCCCAACGCCTCGCACAACGACGGATTGGTGCCGCCTACAGTGTGCCCGTGTAGATAAGCTCGAGCGTGAAAACGAAGCGCCTGGACGAGGGCGGGATCGAAAATCGTGCCAGCAAACACCACTTCGTCGCTTGCTGCCGATTGGCATGCCTTGGCATAAGCGTCGCTTGATTCAAATCCGCCGAGCAGAACAAGCTTGTACCCGCGTCGTTGACGCGAAAAGGCCCGAATAATCGGCAACCAGGAGTTTTCAGGTGCGACGCGCGCGATCTTGATAAGGTATCGATCCGGCTCGAGGCCCAATGCATCTAGCGGTACCGTCGAGGCCGCTGTGACAGCGTCGGCACCGTAGGCGATCATGCGGATCTCAGCGTTTCTTGCGCGTCCTCGCAAATGTTTCTCCATCTCTGGATGGTCCGCAATGAGCATGGTGCTCATGTTGGCCCCCACCAGCTCATTCAGAAAAAACCATGCCTTGGCCGGGAATGACCATTTCTGCCGCTGCCATTCTATCCCGTCCATGTTCATCACAACAGTGCGCCGCCGCAGCTTCTGCACGAGGTTGAACACCGCGGTATTATAGCCGAGCACAAGGTCGATGCCTGGGCGCTTCAAGACATCACGAACACATTTCGCATCGAATTGCATGGTTCCGGCCGCACCTTTGGCCGTTGCCGTAAAATGTACCCGCCGCACGCCGCGCCAATCATCTTCGAAACCATCCTGTCCCGAATCTTCTTGGCAATAGACGGTGACATCCCAACCTCGTCCCGCCAAATATGGGGCCAAATGAGACGCGAAAGTCTCATATCCTCCGTGTGCGGCCGGAACGCCGCGCGTTCCCAACACATTTAGTGCTTGTACCATTTCAGGCTTTTCTTTCATTCAAAAAAGGCCGTACGCGCCCAGTAGAGGTAGATTCACCCACATTCATGGCCTTAGTTCGTAAGGGCATTGCTGCAACCAATCCAGCAGCAATGCCAAATATTGCGCTCAAATGAACCGTTGAACTTTGGCTAGAAATTACGATAGACAAAAATGCTGCCAAATATCCGGCATGGTCAATTGACCCGGCGCGAACCCATTTTAGCCCACGCCGAACAATCATAATCAAAAACAATACATATATTGTCACGCCAATTATACCAGAGTCATGCAGAATATTGACCATCATCTGGGAAATCCAGAGATTTTGAGAGAAATGCTGTCCCCCAACAGCTCTCAAAATTTCAGGGTTCAACAACTTGAAGTCGCCTGGACCACGACCGATGAGCGGGGATTCCCAAAAGCGCGCCATCGCCAAGTTAAGAACATAGACGCGGGAGCTGATGGCATCCTGTCGCGCCAGCAGCGTGTTGTATGCGCCGAGAGCAGACGGTAAAAACGTCAGTAACGCGAGGCACGCCGCGCCACCCAACCATATCGGCAAAAGCGTCGCGATCGACAAGCCCGTACGACGGGCGATTGCGCGAAAAACCCCGAACAGTAAACCCGCGATGACGACCGCGACTAACGGTCCTTTGGAAAAAGCACCAAGCAGGGTGACCAGCGCTAATGCGTACATGACAACGGTGCTCGTCGTTAGCTTCGCGCGCGGAAGAGACAGTATCAGAAGGAAACCGAACGTTGATCCTAGCAAATTTGGTTCAATAACCGTCAGGCGAAGCCGACCGAACTGATCAACGAGCGTGAACGGTACGTGATCGGGGCCCACTACGCGGGAAGCCGCCAAGGCAGTGACGCCCAGAACGCCAAAGCCCCAAAGAAGAGTACGGACAATTTGGTCGATGACTGCACCATCGACACGATCAACAGTAATTAATGTGAAATAGCATATTGGAACAACGGCTATTAACAATGGAGAAATATGCCCCATAAAATTCCCACTGTAAAAAGCCGAAATTATGAGAACAAAAAACCATGACATCCATAATAATATAGATTTTTTTATCGGAGGGTTTCCGGGCGTAAACAAACTATACAACAAAATTGGAATAAGTATGAGCCCGTAAATCCGCTCAAACGCAAAATTCAATCCACCAACGGACAATACAATTGCGGTTGTCATGATTCCGATGAAAGAAAGCCACAACATTACCTTACGGGTTCCATCCCGTGCAGCTCTACTGGTCGGGTCTGCCCGATGTATCCCGTGGCTAAAAGATGCTGCGTTGGCCAAGGTTGATCGCTTCAATGTTGTTGGGAAGAAATATCGACCATCGGAATGATGGAGACGTCGTCGATCCAAGGATTATCGCTGGTATAACCGGCGTTTGTGGCTGAGGCGATCCGTAGCCATTGCCCTGCGCAACCGACAGGTACGGTAAACGCCTTCGACCAGCGATGGGGCTCAGCACCGACGGGTAAAGCAACGTCGACAATCTCAGGTGCGCCGCCGATATCCTCGCTAGTATGCACGCAAGCCAATGATACAAGCGGCGGTGTCACAACACCGCCCAACACGCCACCGCTCAACCCGCGAAGAATGTAGTGGCCCGGCGGTAGCGCGAGGAGTTGACGAGCCACCTGGCCACCTGCGGTTCCGGCGATGCTTAGCGCCGTGCCGTGCGCACCCTCGCGTGGCTCACGCACTGCCGACCGGTCGGTATCTTCTACAAGTTGCCAGCTAAACGGTAACATGCCCGGATCACGCTCGAATCCACCATCGACCACGAACCCTTCGCGCTGGCGCGTGAAGCGATCGAACAGCGCGCGCGCCTGAGCGATCTCTCCCAACGTGGCGAGACGGGCAAAGATCGATCCTAGGCGTACACGATCCTCGTCGACCGCCGGATTAAGCCGCAAGCCATCCGCGATCAGCCGGAACGCGACCGGTGAGGTGCCGACGGCCACGAAGCGGCCGAGAAAGTCACTCCACCATTCCGGCCGGCTGGCGAGACGCCGCGCGAGCACCGCCGCCACTGCCGGGTCGTCAGCCGCCTGCGCGAGCACCGGTAGCAATATCGGACGGCTTTCCTTCACCGTGCGCAACGCGCGATCATAATGCTGCACTGCTCCGACGATATCGCCAGCCGCAGCCCGATCCTCGATCAGCCAAGTCTGCGCCACCAAGTCGCGTCGCGACAACCCCTCGCTCAAACGGATAATTGTGCGCGCCTGCGCGTAGTTGCCCGACGCAAATTGCCCGAACGCGACATCTCGCGCCGCTTCGGCATCGACCGGCGTGCGCGCGAGCGAGGTAGTGCCGAGGCGGATCGCGCGCGCCGCCCGAGCGGGCGTGGGTTTGTCGGTCACCAGCTGCGAGGCGAGGCGCGTCCGCGCGGTGTCTGTGTGCCACCGATTATAAGCTTGCTGCGGATCTCCCGTCGCCATCACCATCCCGGCGGTGAAGGCCCACGCAAACCACATGGCCGTAAGCGTCGCTATTGCGACACCCGCGATCGAAGCAATTCGGACAAGACTCATCGGACGTCTTCGCGCGAGGATCTCCTCGCGCGAACACGCGTGATGGCACCGTCATATCGCGGCGAGGTTGCCAGCCAGCAACCGGCCAGAGCAAACACCATCGACATGATGCCAGTACGCAAAGGATAGTCGCTGAGACTTGCGAGGAGCAGCATCGCCACGATCACTCCGGCCACCTTAGCGAGTCCTGCTGTTTGTAGGACACACGTCCCATCACGCAGCCCCGCCCGGAAGCGTAAGCTCAGCCATAGCAACAGCCCGACCAACGGCACCAGCGCCGGCAGGCCACCCGACAGGATCGTTTCAAGCAAATCATTGTGCGCACGGTTGAAATAGGTGGATACCAGAAGAGCATCGGGTTCGTAACCGCGAAACACCGGATCAAATGCGCCATAGCCAATGCCGAATGGGAGGAAATCACGCGTCATGCGGAGCAGCACCGGGAAACTCTGGGCGCGAAACTCGTGCCCCACGCTCAATTGTTCCAGCCGCATGATCGACAATGCTCGCCCCCCCGCTACCGCGACACCGATAATCAACGCGGTAGCCAGCACCCCCATCAAGATCGTAATGCCATAAGTCTTGCGGCTGGTGCCCCGCTCAACAAATATCGCAGCCGCCGCGACGAGCGCTAACCCTCCCAACACGAGACCCTGACGCGAACCACTGAGCAGAATCAGCAGCAAAATCACGGCCGCGGCCGCACCGAGTACCAACCAGCGGATATACGGCCCAGCAGTAATCCGATGTGTCAAAAGCGCCACGAGCGGCAGCGTCGCGCCCAGCAGTACCGCACCATGATTTCGATTGGCCAGCAGACCTGTCACCACTCCGTTGTCGTCGCGTAGTGCAATCGCGGTTGGTCCGTTGCCGCCCGCTACCTGCACCAAGCCTACCACGACGTTGGCTATACATAGCCCGAGCACGATCCAAGCGGTGTTCCAGCGATCACGATTGCGCATCCCGGCAAACGCGACGAGTACAGCGAGCGTCGGCAACAAAGCGAGCAGACTATTGATGGTGAGATCAGGCACAAGTGAAATCGGCCGCCACGCACTCGGTGCCAACGCGACGATCCCGGCATAGCGTTCGTGTCCCGGCATAGCCGCCCACCACGCGGGCGGCAGCGGTATCAGTTGGATTGCCATAGTCGCGGCAAAAATCCCCAGCAGAATGGTCGGCGCGTGCAAGCCGCGCCAATCCCATTCCCCTGGCAGGGCAATCATAGCGCCAATTCCGAGCACCAGCACGGGACGCAACACGAGCAGCGTCGGCATGGTGGGACTGTACGACCCGCCAGAAACCGAACATACCGCGACAAGTATCGCCAGGATCACGAAACGGATTCTGGACTTGTCCCGCGCAAATGTTCTCGCGCCGACGTTCCGCCGCTTCAAGGTCTGGGGTTCACGCACGGCTGGGGAGCTATAGCAGCGACCTCCCATTGTCCAGAAACGTCAGGGCGCGCGCGCAACTTGTGCTGGCATCAAGCGCAGCTTGCCAGCGGACAGAGCCACTCATATACCGCAGCAACCAACGGCCCCTCGTGCCGTGCGGAGGATTGTTGCACCCGATCATGCAGAACGTACGAACGCCAATAACGCCAATACTGTGCCTCTTTGGTGCGCGACGCATGGCAAGTCTAGCGCTGGCAAGCGCGCTTGCGTTGCAGGGCTGCTCGTCCGAGCTCCCGAAGGCCGCTGTGGGGGACGAGGCTTACAAGCTGATGCCAGCGGCACAGGACCCAAACAAACGTCTCGATTATCTCATCGGGCCACTCGATGTTCTCAGCATCACCGTGTTTCAAGAAAAGGATCTGTCATTCGAAGAGATCCCCGTGGATGCCAGCGGCAACATCATCTTTCCACTGATCGGCCAGATCCAAGTGTCCGGCAAAAGCAGTGCCGAAGTGTCGCGGCTGATCGCAGCGCGGCTCGGCGAGCGCTTCCTGGTCAACCCGCAGGTCACTGTCCTCATCAAGACTTCGGTGTCGCAAAAGGTAACGGTGGACGGCGCGGTGTCTGAAGCAGGCGTCTATCAGTTGCAGGGTCCCACATCACTGGTCCAGGCTGTCGCCATGGCCAAGGGCACCACTGATATCGCCAAGTTGGAACAGGTCGTGGTGTTCCGTACGATCGGAGACACGCGCTACGCAGCAATGTTCAACCTCGACGATATCCAGAGCGGGCGTGCGGACGACCCGCAGATCCGTGCCAATGACATCGTCATTGTCGGTCGCTCGAGCAAGAAGCAGTTTTTCCGCAACTTGCTTGCGATCGCCCCCTCGCTGACTACAGCGTTTGTCGCAATCAGCCAGATCGCCCGGAATTGAACGAATGAACGCCAACGCTGCCTTTGACGGATCGGGC
>Ga0209071_1000632_pt1 | contig 16368 bp, 21 predicted proteins | sample CoawatmetaG10DNA_2_FD_187513 | JGI IMG/M metagenome (GOLD analysis project Ga0209071, IMG submission 187513) | Marine microbial communities from the West Antarctic Peninsula - Coastal water metaG108-DNA (SPAdes) (version 2) | ecosystem: Environmental > Aquatic > Marine > Coastal ... | reverse complement strand
ACTAATTGTGTTTGGAAAACCCGATTGTGTCGTGATGTCGCGCAGAGCCTGCCGGTATGACGTCATATCAGCGTTCATAGTCACATCCGTCAGGGCGAAGTAATCTGTCCCAGCCAGCAGCGTGTTGCGCTCGAAGCGTGCGGCTTCGCCAGCCGTTGCGTCCAGTCTTGCCTGATATGCCGCCTCATGCTCCGCTTTAGTTGTAGTAACGCCATCCTCGTCAGTAGTGTCAGCAAACATATCTCTGGCGACATACTTTTCTACCCAGTTGCCTAATGAATCTTGCTTAACTCCATCACGCACTGATGTTTGGTACTGTGTTGTAGTAGCTGCGGGACTACGCAGCACTGCGTCTATGTTAAGAGCATCTAGGACATTGCTGTTCCACACTCTAGGTAAAGACATATTTGGGTTAGCTGCTCGCCATTGCCCTTGGGTTTTCACTTCGCCTGTTGTTCTGTTGCGGTATTCTGACATGATTGATAATCTCCTGTGTCAGTTGATTATGCGATTGCGTAGAAGATGTAATTATACCCATTACCGTTGACCAAATAGCTTACAGTAAAACCTCCGCTGTACGGGTCAATAGCATCCTGTTCACCCTGTCCGGCGGTCGAGTTTAAATAAAGGTACGGGTCGTCTCCAGAAACAATGCCTCTCAAACTGTCAAAAAGGAACCAGCCCTGCGTGTGATCAACATCTTTAATCATCACAAGCCTAGAGCCTGACGTAAAGCCACAATCAATGTTTTGAGATGAAGCACCATTACCCGTGTAGCTACCAACCTTGGATACACCGGGTGCAGTTGCGAAGAGGTACATTATATATTTCCATCCACTGACATTGAGATGGTTCCCTGGAAATGCAGAGTGCCGGTGGTCGCTACCGCCCCCGTTACCTATAACCTGTGTTGCAGTAAAATAGTCTGACCAAGTATTTGACGGGCCTGTGGTTGCTAAAGTTCCTACTTCACCAATATTTGAGTCTAGGTAAGCTTGAACACCCCCCGTACCCACTTGAGAAGAAACTGCCCAGCTGAGAGCAGTACCGCCTGCACTCCGTTTTTTTACCCAAACCATTTCCGGTGGAACAGTTAAATTATGGCTCAGAGTGGGTGCGTATTCGTTAGGACTTCCCGTACCCGTGTATGCCACCACATCGAAATACGAAGGTGCCCTTTTCCACATCCAACCGTAGTAATTTGAACCGGGGGCGCCCGCCAAAAACCCTGTCATATTATCGTAACCAGCTGCAGTAGCACTGCCAAAAGCTGCATTTGTATCAATCTCACCCTCAGTTAAGCCAGTTATGCGTGAACTAACATATCCTGACGAACCATATATAGACTTGTAAAATCCCATATCTACAGGAAAACCAGAAGTGAAATATGGTGCAGAAGAATTAACAGCATCTACAGCAAACACCTCAGTCGCATCCTCTGGCACAGCTAGTGGGCCACGGCGGATTGCCATGTAGATGTATTTTGTGTTATTTTGGTTTGATGAAGCAGATCCACTGAGTAATTTAAAGCCTGTTGGTGTGGGTTGATGAAGCAGATGACCAATACCTGCTGAAGTTTCTGACGCAGTATCGTTAGCGAGAAGATTTTGGGTGTCTGTTACATCGAAACCTCTCATAACATCAGATATAACCCAACCGCCTGTATTTCCTGCATTTTTTACCATTATCCACTGAGGCTCAAACCCTAAGTCAATCTCAGGGCCATTAGATGAACCATTACCCGTATAACTCCCACACTTGATAATATCAGCATCACCATCAGGGCCGAACTCACCGTCACCATCGTTGTGTGCGAAGAGGTAGGCAACGTATGTGCTGCCGTTGCCATTTAGCTTTATATTATCACCCAAGTAAAAAACAGAATCTGTTGGCGCTGTGTCGTAAAACAAGTCTTGGTCTGACCTAGCTTCTGTCGTATTAAGGAAAGCGACATAATCCTCTGGTGCAGTTGAGTCCATACCTCTGTGAAAAACCGTCCAGTTATCTGCACCGCTTGTGCGTTTAACAATAATACACCCAGGTACACTGCCAAGATTATGAGCAATCTCACGACCAGCAACACCATTCCCAGTATACGTCACCACATCAAAAAATTTAGCGGCCTTCCGAAATGTCCAAGAGACGTAATTGTAGCCAGAATAGTTTTCCGTATTCCAGCTTGATCCAAGAGTAAAACCATTAGAATTAAATACATAAAGACCCGCTTCGGCACCTGACGTGCTTTGAGCGCCAGTACCATATGTTTCTACATACTTGCGGATACCACGTTCTGTATCGTAAATCCCGCCGCCCGCACCACTAGCTCGACGCGCAAGCCAAACCATCCCACCCTCCCCATCAAGGTCAATTCCGTTGTTGATTGCTTGTGTGGAATCGTTGCCAGTGTACAAATAAGTGCTGAACACATCTGTAATATCCAGACTTGCACCACCAGCATTTCCAGCGGCGGCTTGGAGTAATAATTTTGCTACGCTCATGCCATTGCCGCCCCTGCGAGAAAGCCGTAATAAATTGTGCCTCCATCAACAGTGTAAAAAGTGTAGACGTTAGTAGCCCCGCTTGCGGGCGCATCGGGAGCAGTCGCGGAGGCCCAGTCAACAGTAGAAGGCCATGTTAGACTTGCCGTCGCAGAAGGTGTGACTTTCAAAGCAAAACCAAACGCAGTCCCGCTACTTGGTGGGTTGCTAAATGTATAGGTCACGTTTCCGCTAGGCGCAGAATTAAACACGTTAGCTGTAGCTAAATTTAGTGTCGTGGCGTTGCTTGAATATGATGCGTCAACTTTAGTTTCTTGCAGAGTTAAAGTTTTAAGCGCACCTGTCATCGTGCCGCCAGCCAGTGGTAACTTAGTGCTGTCTGTAGTGCTATCTGCCGCCCACGTTAAGCCGCCTGTATCGCCGCTTTGAGCTGTAAGAACGTAGCCGTTTGTTGGTGTGTTGCTTATTTTAAGGTTAGCTTCGTCAATCACATTGTCAGCAACAACAGTTGCGCCATCGGCTGTAGATGTAACCTCACCAGTGTGATTAGGATGCGTGTAGACATCCGACGAACGCGCCAGCGGAACCCAAGCGCCAGAGTGTGCGTAATAAGCAAGGCCCGTTGCATGAACGTGAGCAAACATACCGTGGTATGTGGATGCGTTGGGCAAATCTGACACAGCCGAATAGAAGTTCCCAAACAGGACTTTGTTGCCGCCCATATCAAGGTCTGAAGCAACGACTGCCGCAACAGCGTTGGCGTTTGTATACGCAGCGCTGGTCTCTAGTTTGTCAGTGTTAAGGTTAGTAAAGTTGGCGTCCACCTCTACATTTGTAAGGGGCGAGCCTTTGCCTGATCGTGTTACTATGGTAGCCATAAGCCGCCCCCTTCAAATTAAGATGCTGCGAGTGTTACTGTCCAAGTGATGGACATAGTGTCATCTGCGGCTTTGTTAACGACGCTAAACACTGTACGGCAGAGCATGTCGCCGCCGCTGGATGCGTTGAACATACCGGCCTCTGTTACCGCACCGGTGGCGTCCCCTGCTTCGAACGATGACACGTACGCGACAGCCTTATTGGAACCCGTAAGCGTTGTTGAATCTATCGCTTCACGCGAACCAAGCACGCTAACAAGGTCGGTTTGCCCCGCTGCTGCGGCTGTTGTGCTAGACCCTAGAGCTATGTGACTCATAACAGCCTTAGACGTGCCAGTCATACGGCTGGCGATAAACACTAGCCCCGTGTCAACAACAAGGTTTTTTACTTCTCTGGTGTCTTTTACGTTCCCGGCCTTGTCCTTCAGGACGATGTTAAGCTGACCGGATAGCTTTAAATTTTCATGGATCATAACGATCTCCTAGGTAAAGGTTCGGGAAGCACCGACGAAGTCTTCCGCAAAGTAAGTGAAGTCAGCAAAACCCTGACTCCGTAGAGACCCTGCGTCGGTAGCCGAGGGTGTTTCGGTAAGCACTAACGGGATTGTTTTAAGTACAATAATACTGTCGGACACAGACGCTATGTCTGTGAGAGACTTTAAAAACTGCATCTCCTGATCGTCGAGGATAGATGCTTCGCCGTCGAAATCGTCGGTAGCGTAAGCTGTGTCGGTAAAGGAGCGAGAGAACGCCGTCTGAGACGCAAATGTGTCCGTGGGGTACGCAAGGTCCGAAAAGGAGCGAGAGAACGCCGTCTGAGACGCAAATGTGTCCGTGGGGTACGCAAGGTCCGAAAAGCTCCTGCTTCGAGCAAAAATTAAACTGTCTGTAACGGTTCCAGAGTCCGAGAAAAACTTTTCGGGGGCTAAACTTGCTAAGTCAGTCACCGAAGCGACGTCTGCTAGGGTTTTAAACACCGACATGATTTTTTCGTCAGTCGTCGTCGTCGTGTCCGCCCTGGCCGTAGCAAAGGAAACAGCCGCAGCGTCTGCGGCGATCGAACTGTCAGTCAGCGTTTTAAAGAAAGCTAGAACTTGAGCGTCAGTAGTTTTCGGGTTTTCAAACAACTCAGATGCCTGTAAAAACTGACCTTGGCTCAGAGAAAATTCTAAATCTAGGGTTTTGATTGTGTAAAGAAGTGTCATGCAAAATCCTCGCGTATTTTAAACTTGAGGAGTTCAAACCGCGTTTGGCGCAAACCGGAAGACAGAACCACCTCTAGTTCGCCTTCGTAATTACCTGCGTCGACATCTAAGTCGCCGGTCTGCCATTGCAAAACTGCTTTGCCGTTTGGTGCATCTTCAAACACTAAAACGCGAGAAAACAAAACGGTAGTTGTTCCCGCCGCCCTAAAATGCAAAGTAACTGACCCCGCAGTTAAGTTAGTAGCCGTACCGTCTGCGCCAGTAATCACAACTTGAATTTGGGGTCCGGTGTCGCCTTGCACATATTTATAGGTGTCAGCCATTAGTACCTCCGAGAACCGTCAAAACTGCGACTGCCGACCCGCAGGTTTACCCGCCTATAGTCGCGGGACTTCGCCATGTCGGCGTCCATGTCAAATTTGCTGCGGTAGTAGCTAGCAAGCTCTGGGTTAGACCACTCTTTGCCGGGTACTTCTGCGAGACGAGAAATTGCGCCATACGAAATACAGCGTCCGTTCGTTTCGTAAATCCAGTCTTCTACGCCCGTGGCCGACAGGCTTGGTTTTAAAACCCCTACGCCGCGAAACGTGTATTTTTTATCTGGTGTTGGGTAAAATCGCACCGAAGTATCTTGATAAACTGCGTAGTAAACTGGCTTGCCGTTTGTAGTAAAACGCGAAATGTTTACGTGCCTGTCGCTGATACGAGTGAGACACTGATCGCCTAGTAGCAACTCATAGATGTTTTCCAAGACCGCGTTTGTTGGGGTGTCTAGCTCATAATCTTTGGTCGACGCACTGGTAAAGTCTGGGTCGATGTCAAAACGCCAGATTTCGCTACGCGCAAAGAAGTCTGCGGCGGCTTCTTTCAGGTGCGCCTCGATCACAACCTCAGGACAACCCGGCAAATAGGGCTGTATGTAGGGGTAGAATTTCTCCCATACAACAGCCATTTTATGTCACCGACGTAGCTATCTTCGGCGATACAGCCGAGTCAGTTTGCGATTTTGCCCCTATAGCGGCATTAAACGCCCCGTAAGCCGCTTGGGCGCGTTGCTCGTTTGCTCCGTACTCCGCGTCTTTGCTGTACGCACGATACAGTACCCAGTCGATCATCGGAGACATGTAGATGTCGTCGAGATTTATTACGGTAGTGTCGGGCGAGCTGGCAGCAGGGTCAAGTTGGCTTTCAGTTAAAGCGTGCCCGGCTGGCGCATCAGCATAAATGACTTCGACCTGCGCCGTTGCAGTTGCGGGGGGGTAAACAAAAAACTCTTTGGGTTGACGCGGATCATGCATGTAATGCTGTATGTTATCGCTTTGGGTTTCAGCGTGCCATGTGGGTCGTTGGTCGTCTAACACTGCGCGAGATACTAAACGTACTGCTTTCAGCGTAGACCCGGATTTCATGTTTCGCGTAACGTCTAACAGCTGCAAAGCCGAAGGAAACCCGCCGCCTCCAGTTTTTGTCAAGACTTGCCGCGAACCCGCCGCACATGTAAACGTATCTGCTTTGGCATTAGCGTCAGGGCGCAACAACGTAATGGCCAGATAGCTTTCGTTGATCCAGCTTTGAAGTTCAGTGCGAGGCCAGCGAATGCTTGTGTCTTGCAAGACGTGTTCTACACGCTCAATAATGTCGATTACTTTAACAGTAGCCACGGTAAGCTCCTTTGCCGGGGAATAGGGGGAAGCGGACCTCCCCCTACGCTGTTAGGTTTAAGCTGTGCCGACCAGAGCTGTTACCAGCGCTTCTGGCTTAACGACCTTGCGTCCATATACGGCTAGGCCGCGAACGATGTCGCCAAAGTCAGTCTGGTTACGCAGAGGCTCAGTTTTGTTGATCTGCGAAGCAAACGAGCAAGCAGTGTTTGTACCAGCAACCATCATGCGACGGGCTTTGGCGTTAGACACTGTTGCGCCAGTAGCAGTCGCAGACAGACCGGGAACGAGAGCTTTAGCCGCTGCGCCTTTGGGCAACAGGTTGCTCACATAAACGGTGAAGCGATCCAGCATACCAATTTTACCTGTGCGGATAACGCTGGACTGGTCGCCAGTGAAGTACGCTTGGGCGATGTCGGTTTGCATCAGCAGCTGACGGTCACGTGGGGAGATAACCAACCAACGATTATCTTCAGGTACGTTTTGCTCATCAAGCGCAGACGACATTTGCAGGATGCAGTTAAGCACATTTGCGGGTGTTGCTTGGTTGATGGGAGCTACGTCTGTACCAAGGTTGTACGCGGCAGAGATCGCACCGGCTGTAGCGCCTTTGTTGGACGCGTGGGCACCGTTTGTGACGTACCAGTTGAAGAACGTCTCGTTTTCGATAGTGATCTTCAGCTGTTTGGCAGCGTCGTCAGTGAACATGTTCATCAAATCCATGTCCGCTTGGTGCGCGAGTACGTCGTTGACCTGTACGCTGAAATATTTACCCTGGTCGATCTGCATGTCTTGGAAGATCGGTACGGGTACTTCAGATGTCAGGGTAGTACCTGCGCCTGCGTAGTCGTTGATGGTGATCGACGGTGCTTGGCGAATACGAATGGTATCGCCTTGGTTTTTAATCTCGCCTTCCCAACTGGTGTTGGAAATTTCAGTCATCATGGTGTTAGCATAGAACTTTGCGTTCAGCTTGTTTGACCACAACTGTGGAATAAACGCACCGGAGTATGATGGGTCGGTGTCGAATGCGCCTGAACCGACGACGGGGAATACAGCAGCCATTTTGGCCTCCTACTAAGTTGTTTTAAGACTTAACAGCTGCTTACATGTTAACACATTAGATCACTGTCTAACGCGGCCTTCCATATACGCAACGGTTAACTCTGCTTCAAGTTTTTCCGCCTCTGCGTACTGCCCTCTGGTATTCAAGGTGCGAACTTTAGTCCAAGCGTTGTCTACCTCACGGGTAGAGTAAATCTTGGAGTTTTGCGCGGCACTCTGCGTACGGGTAGAATTAGCAGAACGATTTGGCGCAACCTGTTTCTCAAGCTCGGTCTTGCGATTTTGCTTAGCTACATCTGGTTCACCGAGTGATGCTTTCCAAAGTTTCACGTAGTCCGAAACTGCTTCTACATCACCGTTGTCAAATGCTGCCTGCGCTAGAACCCGGCGTTGGCCTCTAAGCATGGGATCATGCTCGTTTAGCCACGCTACCCAGCGTTCATCATTGTCGATTTGCGACCAGTCAGGGACTGCTTGTTGCAACCTCTGAGAAAAGTCCATTTCGCCAACTTGGCTACCCGTACTTGCAAGTTTTTCCTGCAACTTCGCAATAACCGCGTCTTGTCGCTCAAGTCGGTCTTCGTAATCTTGCGAGACCTCTTGCGCAACTCGTCGCTGAACGTCCAGAAGTTCTTCGCCATACTCGGCTCGATCTTCATCGGTTACAAAACTGACTTTCTCCTTCGACTTTGTCGGTTCGACCGGTTTAGCAGCTATATCCTTGCGGATTTGCCCAAGTTCTCCGTTTAGTTCTCGCACCTGCTGGTGCAATCGGGGAACTTCAGCGTCGTACTTACCCAACAGGGTTGCGTACTTCTGCTTAAAAGTCTCTTCCTCTACGTCCGTCGGTGACGTGTCAGCTGGCTCTACTTTGTCAGGTGGGGGTGCTGCTTCTGCCTCAGTGCCTACTTTCGCTTCCGTATCCATCTCCACCGCTTGTGGGTTTTGCTGGGCTTCTAGCGCTTTTTCGTACTCTTCGACTTCTGCAAGCTGTGCCTGCACCTGCTTCGGTAGTGCCATATTGTCTCCTTAAAGCGTCAACTCCGTATCACAGCGCCCTTGGGTATGCTGATCCCGTACTTGGTATGCTTCGTATGCCCCTAGAGGCGTTTCACTACTTTGTGCGCGTTTTCAAACGCCCTCAGTAAATCTTCAAATGCCTCTACTCTGCCCTGCAACCGGTGGATTCTTACCGTGTCGGTCGCTACTACAAGCATTGTCTTGGCGGTTTCCGCTTCAGCCCTAAGCAGGCTGGGCAGTTGGTCATTCCCTGTTTCCTTAATCTGAAGCAGCGCTTGTGCTTGCTGCGGGTCACAAAGATTCAGGTCTATCATGCGGTTTAGATACTTTATATCTGTTAACGTGTCAACACATGTGAGCTATCGACCGTTTGGCCGCGGACTCATCGTGTTGTCCTGCCGACCGCCCATTTGCGTGCCGTCTTCTTGCAACTGTGCTGCTTCCTGCATCTGCTGCATCTGCATCATCTCTTGCTGCTGCTGCTGGGCCATGGCTTGCTGCTTCTGAACATCTTCTCGGCTAGGGACAAGACGATCGACATTGGTGTTGAGATTACCCGCCAAGTCGCGGAGTAATTCAGCCGTACCCGGCAAGCCAACAATTTGCTGTGCAACAGGGCTTTCCAGAACAAGACGGAGGAACTCAGTCTTACGGACACTTTCAGCTTCTTTAACCACAAGCGACATCGCACCGCGTGCCACAATTTGGACATCGCCAATAAGATCGGGGTCTTCTGAATACCTTAGATTCCTTTGATACTGACGCTGCACCATCGGTGAGATCACATCATGGTCAACGTTACTGATTACCTGTTTTATGCTTTTGCCAGCGTTAGACATCAGCATAGACAGCCCCGAGGAAGTACGTCCCGCACCGGGAACATGCTGGCCTGTCATATAACGAGGAATACCTGAAACTTCGTCGGCCAAAGCCATAAACTTATCAAACACCCCCATAAGCTCCGCAGCGTTAGAGTTTGGCTGAAAAAAGGTCATGGGTGGGCTAGCATCGCCGTATTCTGACTGCTTGAACTGCCAGATTTTCCACGGGTACATCTGCGTGATGTCTTCGCCAGCAGGAAGTCTGCTGATATTTACGCCGACTTGAGGTCCGCTGGAGATACCCATGTTGTTGGCAAGGCTACGCGCAGCCGCATTACACATGTTTTGCGCATCCATGCAGAGATCAGCAACACCGTTGCCGTCGATCCGCCCAGGTACTTTTTCAAAGCTAGTGATGTAATACGGTTTACGACCCAGCGGATCGTAGTTCAGCACAGCACGAATGACCGTGTTGTTAACCATCCAAACTTCACAGGGGTAGGATTTTTGGGGATCTGGAATTTCTTCTTCGCCTAAGCCCCACTCAAGCAGAATATCACCCGGGATCGTGTCCCACAGCTGTATTGCAGCTACAAGATCACCGCTTACGTCATCGAAATCTACGCCTGTAACGTCTTCCATAATACTGGTGTCGTGGTCCAACCAGTCGAAGCCGCCAACACCAAAATCTGACAGAATAGAGCGGACAGAATCTTCGTCGTAGCCCTCCATGCCCAACATATCTTCTACGTCTGAGCGGGTCAGATGATGAACCTCTATGACAGGCATGTTCTGGACATCATCGCCCCAAGGCATCCAGTAGAACTTAAACGGGTCTACGCGCTCCCACTCGTCGCGTACAACCTCAACTATACCCAGACCGCCATCCATGTACTTCATGGTTTTGCGCTTGCGCGGGATCGGGCCTTTAAGGATCGCGTAGGGGAACGTCGCAATGTCGTTGGTAAACTCAAACATAGCCTTGGTGAACCCGCCCTCTACGAACTGATCCTCCATTTTAGTTTCCATGCGCTCGACACGTTTGTCAGCCTCGAACTTCATCGCACGCATGGCTGTGTCTTTCATGCCCGACGCCAGCTGCTTCAGATCGGCCTCTGCGGGCTGTTCCCCGCCTGCTGCGTAGTGCTGCATAAGATTCTGCTGCATGATGCCCTGCATCGCAGTCTCGACGTCTGGGGGTACCTCAGGGAGCGGCGTAGCGGATATGCCCCATGGTTTGTCCGCACCAACGCCTAGGAGCGTGTCACGTAGCCAAGCAGTGGCCGTACGGCACTTCGTGCTGACAATGCCCATAAAGATTTCAGAGCCGCCCTGCTCGCGTATCTCAGCCATCTTGGAGGGTTCGTACTCCATGTTACGGGCGCGAACGCATTTCGACAGGCGAAGTTCTGTATTTTCTCGGTAGTGATCGCGCATAGTTTCCCAGCGACGACGGGTGTGGGACGCAAGTCCTTCCATCATCGGGGAGTTCTGCTTCTCCGTAGCAGCACGGTTAGCTTCTGCCTCAAGGTCAGAGGCGCGTGCAACGGGAACTAATGCTGGGCCAAGCGCCATATTATTTTCTCACATATAACGTCGTGCGTGCACTACCACTTATGTGCTTACATGTCAACATATGTACGCTCTTGGTTGTACCACAACCTCTTGAAGTATTCGTCGTACATGGCTTCGATGTCATCGTCACTCCAACCTTCGGGTATGCCACGGCCTTTTACCAACCGCATCATACGGTCGGCTTCTTTTCGTTTTTCTCTACTCAGGTCCATCCACCAGCTGAGACTTTAGTCACTTCTTTACGCTGCGCACCCCAAGCCGCGGAACCAAATGTCTCGCCGCCGTCAGCGTGCAGGCACATATACTGGAACGCATCGGCTACATCTGACCAAGGGTGGGATTTTTCGGGTTTTTCATCACGTGCGCCTTTGGTGTTTATTTTGTAACGATATTTCCCCGACAACGCTTGGACGAGCGAGTTCGCACTGGTCGAGTCTACCACGCAGGAATATTTACCGTCGACAACGCGTGTCAGGTATTTTTCTACCGCGGCTATGCGTGCAGCAACCGAGTTCGTCTTTGCGGGTTTGACCAAAAAGCCTTCAGCTTTGTAAATGTCAGCCACCGTGCGCTCGTCCGTCTGCGCACGCTGAAACGCCGCTGGGTCAATGATTACGAGGGTACTACGACCGGGAAATTTGTTCGCAAGCAGGGGTTTTAGGCGCTCTCTCACGAAGCGTAAGGCACCCATACCGTCCGAGATCAGTGAATCGTACACGACCAGCCGTCCATCGTAGGCAACTTGGCCTATCACAGCAGCTGGCGTCAGCCCTGCGTCCACACCGATCAGAAGAGGATCATCGGAGTACATCGGCGTTAGCTCTTCACTAGACGCGTGCACGGACCTGTCGAACGAACGGAACACAGGCTGGCCGCTTAGGGACTTGCCAAACTCAGCGTGGATGTAGACGTCTATCCAGTCTTCGGTTTTGCCGTGTGCTAGGTTGTCGTAGTAGTCATCGGGCAGGAATTTCGTCCAATCCGCCTCGGGGGCCAGACCACTGGGCTGGATCGTAACATGCACGTTATCTGGCGGCTCTGTGAGCAGCGTTTCCCAGAAAGTGTCCATGTCAGGGGGGTTTGTCATGCCCCAAACGTGCATATTCATGTCCCCGTCGTCGGTTTTACACCCCACACCGTTCATCATCTTGTCGGGATAACGACCAACACGACCTTGAGCAGTGTTGTAAATATCGGGGTGAATCTCCCTAAATTCGTCGAAAACGAAGAAACTGGCCTGTAATGAGAGCAATCTGCGCACGTCGTTGGCGTCATCTAGCCCCCTAAACAGCACTTCGCACTCAATATCGCCTACTTTTATGATGAATTTGTACTCTGTTTTGAGGAAAGACCCCATAACTCCGTCGGGAATCCACTTCAAAAAGTCAGGAATTGACGTGTCTCGCAGCTGTTCGCGGGTATTTCGCACCCAAATGGCCCTAGACCGGCGTACTCCGTCCTTGCACGGGGCCATTAACGCAGCGTGGTGCAGTATTTTCATGATTCCAGCGGTGGTTTTGGTTGATCCGACCGGTCCTACAGCTAACGAAATGAACTTTTCAGAGTAGAAGAAGTCATCAAGGCTCTTAATTACCTCAAAATTGATTTCATGGAGCATGTTCTACCGTGTCCATAGCCGCGTCGATCACAAGTTCTTCGTTATCCTTGGCCCGGGTGATGTTGATGACGACCTGAGGACCGGCTCCGCTGTTTGCAGCCTTTAAATCAGGCTCCAGCTTGCCCATTTTGTTCAGCATCTTCTGAAATTCTATGCGTGTCGCGGGGTTGATGTCTGGCTCTTGCATGGTGCGAAACAAATTATCCAGGTTAACCGCTCCCAAGAGCCGAGAGAAGGTTTCCATCAGGGCGGGATCGGCCTCGATAGCAGCAAGGTCCGCTTTTGACAGCAACGGCTTGTGGTTCTGGTCGGGGAGGATTTTTTGCACGTGATTGCTCATGCTTTAATCTGTTAACACGTGAACAGACATGGGTCAATGAAAGTAGAGCGCACCAAAAAGTGCACCACTTAACTACTTGAAATAAAACAACTTTTAAAAACGCACTACGCCGCGCAATAGAGAGCGCACCAAAAAGTGCACCACTATCCTTTAGGTTGCATTGTCAAAAATAGGGGTTGTGATGAATGATGTACATAAGGGCTGGGTGGGGTGGCCACCCCCATCGGTCCCTCCCCCCATCTCGTTTACGCCGCGCCATCTATGAGAGGATGAGATGCACTGGGCCAGCTGGTCAAAGTAGTCCTTTCGGTCGAAAGGTTGGGGTCGGTGTAATATGCCGCCATGTCACCCCCTGCGTATGCGCACCACTTGTGTACACGCTCGGTTAGGGACGACCCTCAAGAGTTAACCGCTACATGCATGCGGGGAAACCGGACGATCGTGATCCAGCGGGATACGCCCCCAGCTGCCCTTGTCTCTTCGTGAGCATGACGGCGGCGGACGTACCTACCCAACCGATGAGGGAGGGCACGCTCAATAAAGTTCGGATACCTCATCATCCCTCTAGCAATGGGACGGGGTATTCGTAAGCTGATCGGTTGGTCGGTTTACGTCTACCCCGTCGATGAAACCAACTAACCAAAGGAAATGTTATGTTTACCAAAACTCAAATGAATACGAAGATTGGCGCAGTAACACGTTCGGCAACTACGCTGCGTGATAATGTGCAAGCTATTGTACTGTCTGCTGCTGGCTATGCTTTCGCCCACGGTGACACACAATACTTCACCAAGCTGCGTGCTGGCATCGTCGGTGTCAATGTCACCAAGCTCGACAAGTTCATCGCAGCCAGCTTCCCTGTCAAGTTCGACAAGGGCAGTGAAACCTACAAAATCGACAAGGCTGCAATGAAAACCCTGCGTGCCGACCGTCTCGCGGCCAACGACCCTAAAGACATTACAGAAGCGGAAGCCGCTGACTATGTATCTGACGTTACTGCGTCACTGCCTGCATGGTATTCTCACAGCGACGACGACACTGCTCCGGTTGGCAAGCCTGTCAATCCCGCCAAGGTTATCAGTGACGCTGCCGATCGTGTCACCAAGGCGCAAGAGAAAGGCAAGCTAGCTGAGGACGGCTGGACGATCGCTGAGCTTGAGGTCGCGCAGTCTAAAATACTGGCCGCGATTGCAGCGCTGCAAGGCAAGGCAGGCGGTGACGCGGACACTGTAGTTGACGACCGCATGGTTGAGGCTCCACAGGTTGCATATGGTGCGCAGTACGAAGCGCCTGCCGTTATGCACATGGTCGCTGTCTAAACGACTAGGATTGGGGGGCTTGCCCCCCAGTTTTCCAGATAAGACACGACTAAGACGCAAATTACTGTCTTGTTTACTGTCTTATCTGGAAAACTCAACGATTACAGGGTTTTAAGTACCCAGTTAAGACAATAAGACAGTAAGACAGTAATAATATATAGTACTATAGTTAAAAAATATGTGTGTAGCCAATCAGTCTGCCCCGCACCTCCCCCAAGCCCCACTACTATTATATATTACTGTCTTATTGTCTTAACTGTTTATAATCAGACACTTAGAGGGACATTACTGTCTTATCTACTGTCTTATCTCAATTACTGTCTTATCGTCTACTGTTCTAGTTGATCACTTGCCAACCTTGAATTGTGGGCACCGCTACAGATAACATATCGGAGGAACCACCATGCCACGCAAAATGAATACGTTCGCCCAACCCACTGGCAGGGTACGCCGCGCCTGTACCAATCTGGCCAATGGCACTATGTCGCGTGAAGTTCGTGCAGCTGCTCGTCTCCGCAGTGAGCAAGCGACCAGCAAATTCCGCACCAGTCTGCAAGATTACAAAATTGTGCAGACGACTCATACAACTCATGCCCCCAAACCTTGGGCCGTACTCGACGTAGCCAGCGATACCATCGTTGCCCGCTTCGACGACGTAAGTGATGCCGCTCAGTTCGTGGCCACAGCATGAAGTGGTACATTGTAGGCGTAACAATCCACAGCACCCAATACGTTAAGGCTGAGACACCCGAAGACGCACAGGAGCAGGTACGCAACAGGAGTAACTCAGACCTACTCAACGACTGCGACTTCAACATCACCTACACTGACGAAGAAGAGGGAGACATTGACACAAAAACCCCAGCAGGTCGTCTATCGTCTGGTATCTTTGCTGCCTTGGCAGATTTTGAAAGCGATCTGATACGCGAACGCACAATGGCCGATTTGGCTGCCGCCCTAGCGCGGGGCAGAAAATGTGGCAGAAACGGTGGACGGCCGTTCTCCCTCACTAAAACACAGGTGCGTACGGCCCAAGTCGCAATGGCGGACCGCGGCACATCTGTAGCTGGGCTCTGCAAAGAATTGGGCATTAGACCCGTCACGCTATACCGATATGTCGGGCCGAACGGTGAGCTGCGAGCCCACGCAAAAAGGGTCTTACAAGCTTAAAAAATCCCACAGAAGAGGACACAGCATGAAGTGGTACATCGGCCTTATGTATGACGGCAACGGCCATGAGACATACACCGCGCCGTTCCGCTCAACTGATGCAGACGCAGCGTTCAAGTTCCTGCAAACACACTGGCCGCAACACGGCCCTGTCGACGTGCTCTACCAAGGGGAGGAGGGAGAATGATTGAGTTCATGTTACACATGTGGCCGGTAGTGCCGGTCTTGGCAGGCGCTGTAATCGGTACGCTCATAGGTATGTTTACCAAGTGAGACCGTATGAGACGGTGCTGGACTGCATTGGACTGTATGAGACGGTACTACACCATAGTAAAGCAGGGGGTTGTATAATCAACTCAATGTGTTTACACGTAAACATCAACGGAGGTAAGAATGTGGAAATTAAAAGCGTTCTGGACGTTCGACACGCCGCTGTGGATGGAGACGTACAACACCCACGTCACTGAGTTTGAGACTGGGTTAATATTCGACACCCGCGCCGAGGCTGAAGATTGGCGCGACACATGCTGGTTAACCGGCCCACCGTTGCGGCAAGGACACCGTCGCACCCTAACACTGGAGGAACTACCGTGAAGAACATTATCATATGCGACCTTGATGGTACGCTCTGCGATATTGAGCACCGTCGTGCTCACGTAGCAACCACGCCCAAAAACTGGGACTCTTTCTTTTACGGCATTGAAGACGACACCGTGAACGAAGCGGTAATGTCTGTGCTGGAAGGTTGGCTGAAGGGCTTTGAGAACGAAGTTATCTTCTGCACTGGTCGGCCTGAGAAATACCGCGCAGCTACCGAAGGGTGGCTAGATGAACACTACGGTGTGCAGCTGACGGGCCGTGAACTACACATGCGTAAGGACGGAGACTACCGGCCCGACGACATAGTGAAAGAAGAAATCCTCAACACCCACATAGACAAAGACCGTGTAATGTTCGTTCTCGACGATCGTCAGCAGGTGGTCGACATGTGGAGACACAACGGACTGCAATGCTTCCAAGTAGCAGAGGGAAACTTTTAATATCTGTTAACACGTAAACAAGAGAGGTAAGTATGAATATCCAACAACCAATCAAACCCGCCCGTGGTTCTAAATCGTGGAGCGGCAAAGACATCGCCGATTTGCTTGAGATGTCAGCAGCTGGTTTTACCGACGAAGAGATCGGCGAGGCTATCAAG
>Ga0209071_1000622_pt1 | contig 16455 bp, 21 predicted proteins | sample CoawatmetaG10DNA_2_FD_187513 | JGI IMG/M metagenome (GOLD analysis project Ga0209071, IMG submission 187513) | Marine microbial communities from the West Antarctic Peninsula - Coastal water metaG108-DNA (SPAdes) (version 2) | ecosystem: Environmental > Aquatic > Marine > Coastal ... | reverse complement strand
GAGAGTTTAAGACAGTACAGGTACGAACTTGCACTAAAGTATTGGAAGATGGAGTAGAATTATCTTCAAGTTTTCATCGTCACATTGTTAACGCAGGTGATGACTACTCTGCCGAACCAGCAGGAGTGCAAGCTATCTGTGCAGCAGTGCATACCGATGCTGTTGTAGCCGCTTACGCTGCCCATGTAGCTGCATCAGCATTACCAGAATAGGAGAGTAAGCCATGAGCATAACCTACAGAGGCGAAACCTTCTCTGGCTACAATAAGCCTAAAGCCAGTGCAAAGGGTAAGAAGTCACACGTTGTCTTGATTAAAGATGATGGTAAAGATCGTATGATACGGTTTGGTGAGAAGGGTGCATCTACAGCAGGTAAACCTAAAGCTGGTGAGTCAGAGGCAATGAAAGCTAAACGTAAGTCATTCAAAGCACGACACGCTGAGAACATTGCTAAGGGTAAAACCAGTGCAGCATACTGGGCAAATAAATCAAAATGGTAGGAGAATTAAGATGAGTCTTTATGGAAACATTGCTGCAAAAAAGAAACGCATCAAGGATGGCTCTGGCGAAACGATGAAAAAAGCGGGTGCTAAAGGTAGGCCAACGGCTGCTAATTTTAAACAGGCGGCTAAGACAGCGAAGAAAAAACCAAATAAAAAAGGATACTAGTTATGAAAGGGGTTAAGCATTACTTACCAAATGGTAAGGAGTACACAGGTAAGACTCACAAGACTAATGGTAAACTTATGTCAGGTGCAAAGCATACTGCCTCTAGTAAGACTCTAACTCATAAGAAAACTAAGAAGTAATGTGGTCTATCCTTGTAGCAACTATGATTGTAGCGAGTGAAGTACCTGCTATGCCTGTTATAATTTCTAGTTACTCAACTCTTAAAAGTTGTAGGACAGAATTAATAGATGTTTCTATAAAGTTAGAATACAAATTAATTGTTAGTCCTATGTTGGGATACACAGCACAGAAGGAGACAGAAGAGAAAACTACTGTTGCTTTCTGTGCTAAGAATATACAGAGTATATAATGAACTCTAGTCCATTAGAAATATACCCTGTTCATGTAGCTCCATCATTAGCACCTGTAGGTCAAGGTTTACTTATTGAGCCAGCAGTGAACAAAGTAAATGCAGAGTATCTTGTTGTTCAACCATCAAGAGAACCATACGGGATTCCCGTAGAGTACACAAAGAGGGTATGGGTATGCTAGCAGAACTTATGGTGGCTAATGCTGCCTTTGCAGTTATTAAGCAAACATTATCTAATGGTAAGGAGATTGCTGATGCTGGATCTGCGCTCACTAAATACTTTGGTGCAAGTCAAAGCATTGAGAACAAGATTAAGTCTGGCAATGGTGATGTACTAGGAGCATACCAAGCTAAACAAGCAATAGAGAAGCAAGAGAAAGAGTTAGAGTTCATGCTCAATAAACAAGGTCTTCTAGGATACTATAAGTATTGTCAGTTTAGAGATGAGTTTCATAATAAACAGAAAGTACAGGCTAAGAAACAAAAAGCACAGGCTAAGGAAATTAAAGATACTTTGGTACTAGCAGGGCAGGTTATAGGAATACTTATAACTATTTTAGCTGCTTTCTTTGGCGTAGTTATGTATATCAAATATTAAACATGAGTGATACTAAATTGACAGAATCAGAGAAAGATGAAATAGCTGAGTTAGCTGCACAAAAAGCATATGATCGTTTTTACCTTTCAGTAGGTAAGTCAGTTGTTAAAAAACTGATGTGGATTATAGGCGCAAGTGCTTTTGCTTGTTGGTTATATTTTAAAGAAGGAACATTATGATTTATAGAGATATTATAAATGAAGTGCTGCGGAGGTTACGAGAAGATCAGATGACTGATTGGTCTGGTAATCTTTCTTCAGCAAACGGCCCTACTGATTATCATAAGATGGTTGGCGATTTTGTTAATGATGCAAAGTATGAAGTAGAGCATTATTGGGATTGGCAAGTATTACGAGTTACTTCTGCTATCTCTACAACTGACGGAACTATGTCCTATTCTTTACTAGGCGCAGGAAGGGACTTTAAAGTATTAGATGTTATTGATACTTCAACAGGTATTGTTTTAAATCAAATGTCTAGTTCTGATATAAACACTAGAGTATTCCCTACAGCTAACATAGCTAAAGGGGAGCCTTCTTCTTATGGATTTAACGGTATTGATGATAACTTAGACATGGTTGTTGATCTATGGCCCTTACCTAATGACACAAGACGAATTAACTTTAACGTAGTAAAGTCTCAAGACAAGCTTCAGTTAGCTGAGACTCACTGTTATGTCAATGAGCAAGCTGTTATTTTAGGCGCTTACATGAGAGCCTTAGCTGAACGTGGTGAAGACGGTGGTACTCAGGTATCAGTAGCCGCAGGAGAGTATGTCAACATTCTATCTAGAGCCGTACAGATTGATGCTGGTAAGACTCAGATGGAGATGACTTGGTATGCCAACTAAGCAATTAAACCCTTTAGTATTAGACTCTGTAGGTGTGTTTGGGCTAAACACTCAAGCTAACGCCTCTAGTCTGGATCATAGGTGGTTAGTTAACGCAGACAACATAATGATTAACTCAGAGGGTCGTCTTACGTCACGTAAGGGTATTCAAGCTATTTCTGCTTCTGTAGGAAACTACCCTATTAAGTCAATACACGATCATCAAAATACAGACAGTAGTATTTCTATATTTACTGCTGCCAATAATAAAATATATAAATTAGACCCTAGTACAGTTCCTCAGACAGTTACTCTACAGACATTTTCAAATACACCTCAGACTATTTCTGGAGATAATTGGCAATTTATTCAATACGATAGCGATAGTGTAGGTGTACAAGCAGGGCATAAGCCTATTCATTATAATAGCACTACAAGCGTGTGGTCTGATTTAGAAGACACTACAGGGTACACAGCACCGTCTGGAGTAACTACGTTTAACCCTTCTTGTATACTGTCTAAATATGGTCGTCTTTGGGCAGCAGGTATAGCTGAAGACAAAGAAACTTTATTTTATACTAAATCTTTAGAACACCATAAATGGCAAGGAACAGGGTCAGGCGCACTTAATATGCGATCAGTCTGGGGTTTTGATGAAATAGTAGCTATAGAATCTTTTAACGGTAAGTTAATTATATTCGGTAGAAACAACATAGCTATTTATAATGATCCTTTTGATCCCAGTGCTGCTACCTTTGCTTTAGATGAAGTTATACAGGGTGTAGGATGTGTCGCTAGAGATTCTGTACAAGCCTTTGGTGATGATGTTTTATTCTTAGCTGCGGATGGTGTTAGATCACTTAACCGTACTAAGATCCAAGACAAGATGCCTTTAACAGACTTGACTAGAAATGTCAAGAATGATATTATAAAACACATTACTTCATCAAATGCAGATGATATAAAAGCAAAATATAATACGTCAGGTGGTTATTATGTTTTATCCTTTACAGGAATTAATGAAACATACATCTTAGATTTTAAAGCAATTAACCCTGACAATACCCCTAGAATTACTAAATGGCTGTTCGATAAAAATAGAAGCCCTAAGTCTTTCTTATATTTAAACTCTGGTGAATTGCATTTAGGTCTAGGATCAAGTGCGTTTAACGGAGTAGTATCTACTTATAATAATTATTATGATCTAGATTACTCAGGGTCTACTCCTGTATACCAGACGTATCAGACTACATTTAAGACAGTCTGGATGGACTTCGGTGTTCCTCATTCTTCTAAATTATTAAAGCAATTTTCTTGTGTTATAGATGGAGGCCGTGAACAAGACGTTACGGTTAAATGGTTTAGAGATTACAATATCACACAAGGCAACTCAGCTACGTTTAACTTAACCCCTGTTTCATCAGGAACTACGGCTGTCTATGGAGCCAGCACTAGCTTATTCGGAACTTCTAAATACTCTCCATTGTTTTTTCCTAGAGAGTATAAGGTTAACATGAGTAAATCAGCTAAAACAGTCCAGATAGAAATGATAAATTTAATTAATGGATTTAAAGGCTCGCTTCAAAGCATGACAGTCCTAGCAAAAGAAGGCAAAATACGATGAGTAATTATACAGTACAAGTAGCGTGGTCTGGAAAAGATGCTCTTGCAGACTCTAATCCAGCTAAGGTTGTTTCAGGGGATGATTTTAATACTGAATTTGTAGCTGTTCAAACAGCAGTTAACTCAAAAGCAAACTTAAACGGAGATCCATTAGAAGTATTTAGTGCGTCTAAAGCAACTACAGGAGACAACACAACTAAAGTAGCTACTACTTCTTTTGTTGCTACTGCTATTACTGCGGCAGCACCTACAGCAGCTACTGTAAACGGATTTGCTTATCCAGTAGGATCTGTCTACACATCTATTGTAGCAACTAACCCTGCTACTTTGTTAGGAGTAGGTACTTGGACTGCCTTTGGCGCTGGTAAAGTTTTAGTAGGCATTGATTCAGGAGATTCTTCTTTTGATACTGTTGAAGAGACAGGTGGTTCTAAGACTGATTCTCATGCGCTAACAGTTAGTGAGATACCAGCACATACTCACGCTTCTGGATGGACATTAGGTGGCGGGGACGGTAGTGCAAATGTTTATGCTACTACTAATGGAGGTGCTGGAGCCCCTGCTTCTGGATCTACAGGCGGTAACGCAGCGCATACACATGATATTGTACAGCCGTATATTGTCGTCTACTTTTGGAAGAGGACAGCATAATGGCATTAGTTGATAGAAGCGGTAATCCTGTTAGGTCGGGTAATGGAAACGCCATTGGGACACGTACCAGTAGTGGTAATAACAATAATAATAATAACGGGGGCGGTGGCGGTCAAGCAGCAGCACAGGCAGCAGCAGTAGCACAGGCTACGGCTAATAGGAATATGCAAGCGCAAATAGCAGCAGCAGAAGCAGCACAAGCTAAAGCAGCGCAGATGGCGGCAGTTCAAGCAGCACAACAAACAGCAGCAAGTAATGCAGCAGCAGAAGCAGCTTATAACCAGAAACTACAGGAACAAAAAAAGAATGAATCTTTATTTGGTTTATCGTGGGGAGGTAATAATCCTATTTCTCCACAAACTCAAATAACGGCTGCTACAGAAACAGGGCCTATGTATGGAGGCCCTCAAGGTAATCCTAATGTAGCTGGCAATACTTACGCTAATGCCCCTACTCAGTTTACTAATGTTCGCGGAGGGTCTGCCTTTTATCCTGACGCAGCCCCTGACACAATGTTTAGAGGGGCTTCTAATGGATTAACTGGTGGTCTAACTAACTTGGCTTTAGATAAACTAGGTGATGTAATAGGAACAGACAGTTACTTAGGTGGTATGTTAGGTGCTTATAATGAGTTTGATCCTTTAGGAGACTTTGCTCAACAAACTATGTACGGTATGAATGATCAAGCCAGACAAGAATATCTACGACAGGAGTCAACAAACCCTGATTGGCAGATGATGTCTGAGGCTGATAGAGTATCTTTAGCCCGTAAACCTCAGTTAGATAACCAGCTACCTAACGCCTACATAGGCGGTGGTCAAGGTCGTCCTAATGAAGCCCAATTAAATGCTATGCGACCATCAAACATATCTGAATCGCAGTGGGCTGGTTTACCTGTACAGATGAAATCACAAATAGCGCAGTCAAGCGGTATGATGGGCAGTATGGGTGGTGGTGGAGGTAGTAATAATAATGTTACTGGTGGTTATTCATCAGGAAGTGGTACAGGAGGAGGTTCAAGCGTGGCTGGAAATAATGGTCAGTATTTTGATGGAGGTTACACAGGTAGTGCGGTAAATCAATTATCACAAGCCCGTTCACCTCGCGGTATGGAATTTGGTAATATCTATGGTAGAACTAAATTTAATCCCCTTACGGGTCAGTTTTCGGAAGAAACAGCCCCTGAGTACGCTCAGTTCCAGCAGGGTCTTTTAGGGCAGCTTCAGGGCTCTCAGGAAGCCTATCAGAGCTTTGATCCCAATGATGCTGCCTCAGAGTACCTACGTGGCGTAAACGCCATTAGAGAGCCTATGAGAGAGCAGCAGACAGACTCTGCATTGAGTCGTCTAATACAATCTGGTAAACTAGGATCTACGGTTGGTACACAAGCTTTAGCTCAACTAGAAACAGAGCAAGAGAACCAACGGTTCCAAGAGGGTGTACAGGCGCAGCAGTATGGTGAAGCAGCACAAGACCGTATGTTACGTAATCAAGCTGGTCTGTTTGGTCTTTCTTCTCAGGTAGCCGCAGAGCAATTTAAACCACAACAGCAAGCACTTGGTTCTGTACCTATGCTACAACAAATCTATGGATTTGCACAAGAACCTCAGTTCCAACAGTCATTAGCAGAGCAAGGTATTTCAGCACAAGCTAGTGCTAATAATACATCAAACTGGATGAATCTAGGAACTTCAGTTTTAGGTACTGATGTAGGTCAAGATTTAATTAGTGATGCTTGGGGCTGGTTAACTAGCTAATATTAGAGACACGGAGTAGTAACACATGGCAGGATTATTTGGCTCAGGCCCTTCATCAAACATTTTACAAGTAGTACAAGGTTCATACGATAATATGCTCAATGCTGAAAGGCAGAAGGGTGTTTCTATGACAGCAGCTATGGGTGCTTTTGGACAAGCCATAAGCCCTAAAGCAATCGGTATGAATCAATTTAAGAATGATTTTAAAGACGCAGATTGGACTAAGCCAGAAACATATCAGAAGGCAGGTCAACAGATAATGCAGTTTGATCCTAATGGCGGTCTAGCTATGATGGATAAAGGCAGGGCTTTAGCGGCTTCTTTAGCACCTAAAGAACCTGTTTGGCAAGAAATTAAAACAGAAAATCCTGACGGTTCTTCTACCACTAAGTATGTAGATATGAACACGTATCAGGGACAGACCTATGACTCAGCAGCGCCTCAAGTTGCTGACGAATGGAAGCCTCAATCAAGAACAGTAGACGGTGTAACAGTAGAAGGAGTGTTCCTTGAAAGTTCAGGAGTTTGGAAATCTTTAGGTGGAACAGGAAAACCAAAAGATCCTTCTGCTCGTACAATGAAAACCGTAGTAATAGACGGTGTAGACACTGTAGTATCTGTAAGTAATACTGACGCAACAGACGTACAAACAATAGGAAAGGCTCCTGCTACAGCAGAAGGAACTAAAGCAGTAACATTTGGTGAGCGTATTTCAGGCGAAGAATTAAAAAAGCAAGGTAAAGCTTGGGCAAAGGCAGGTGTTTCTTATTCTTTAAAGAGCAACGGTGAATGGAAAGCTTACGATCCTAAAAAGGATAGCGAGGGTAATGCACAACAAACATACACTCAAATGAGTGGTGACGACATGAACAAGAAATATAATACAGACTATTACACAGCAGATAGAATGTATGAAATAGGAAGTCTAGGAGGTGTGAAGTTATTACCTATACCTACTGAAAAAACTACTACGGCCCCTAAGCTAACTACTAGAATACAAGAAGCCCAATTCATACATCCAGACGATACTGTTAAACAACAAGAGTATGTTTCAAACCAAACTAAGATACAAGAGGCAGGAGAGGCTGCTGGTACTAGCCCTATGCAAAACGCTCAATTCCTATATCCAGATGATGTAGCTAAACAACAAGAGTATGTTCTTGAACAGACTAAAATAAAAGATGTTCAGAAAGGGACTAAATCTTTTTTAAGCACTTTAGATCCTGATAACTTTACTGTTTCTTCTTTGTCTGACTACATGGAAAGCATAACAACAGACAAGCCAAGTGGGGATACTAACTTATTAGTCAGGTATGAAGAATTATCAACTAAGGCAGAAGAGTCTTTAATTGAAGCACAAGACTTAGCTCTTATTTCTAGACGTAAAGCGGAATCTACTAGGCGACTAGCTTCAAATCCTGATGTTATAGCATCCATGAGTTCTGGTGCATGGGCTAACTTCCAAGAAGGTCTAAAATCATTTTTAGGTACTGAAGACGCAGTTACTGAATTTAGAACTGAGTTTACTCGTATAACCAACTCTCAGATTATTGGATCTCTTCCTGCTGGCCCTGCTTCTGATAAAGATATTGCATTAATAGCGGAAGGTTTTCCATCGGGTAGTTCAGACCCAGTAGTGTTGACAAATTGGCTAGAGGCTTTTGCGAGACTTCAAGACGCAGATGCTACTTACAACAAGTTTAAGAGTGGTTACATCTCTAAAAATAATAATACAAAAGGAATGCTACAAAATTGGGATAAGTTTATAGGAGTGCCTGAGCCTATGATAAACAAATATAAGTCGGCAATAGCAGATCCTAAGATAAATAACAAAAGTGTAATATCTGAATTTAGAAAGAAATACGGATTTAATCCAGAGGGGTTAATTTAATGTCTCAAAGAGATTTAACACCAGACTATTTTAATATGGATTCTACGGCTGTTAGTCAAGAGGGAGGCAAAGAAGACATACCTCAAGGATTCTTTTTATCAGCTACAGAAATTGCAGCTATAGAAAATGAGAAAACTAATCAAGCAGATGTTCCTCAGTTACCAGATCCTAATGCCCCTCAACAACCTATACTTCCTTCAGAAATGTCACCTGAAGAACGGTTTGAATCGTCTTATCGTTCGCCAGATGAAGTTGTTCTTGATGAGTTTAATAGGTTTGCAGATAGCTACGGCCCTGCTGGAATGGCGAGGGACTTAGTAGCAGACGCTGTATCAGTTATTGGTTCTATCAAAGGTGTGCAACAAGGGGTAAAACTAGCAGAACCTCTTAAACACCCTGTAGCTAAATTAGCTGTAATAACTACTACGAGTGCTATATCAGCAGGATTAGGTCAGTTTGCTGGAGAGGTAGCCGAATCTGCTTTAAAAGATGAAGATTTTAATTATCAGGATGCCTATGATCAAAGCGCAGAGTCTGCCCAATGGGATGCGGCAGGTAATTTACTATTAGGATCTTTTGGTGTTATTAGTGCAAAAGTTATAAAGAAAAGCGGTCTAGATATTAGTGATGCTAAAAAAGCAGCTCAGGCTTTATTTGAAAAATATGGCACTACGTTAACACGCTATCAGGCTTCTGGGACTTGGGGCGCTAAGTTAATGGAAAATATAAGTCTAATTGGTTTGGACTTAACTAAAAGCGTAAAGAAAGTAGAGATGGCTCAAAGAGAAGCCCTGTCTAAAGAAATGGATCTTTTGTTAGATGGCCCTTCTATTGAAGGAATGGGTCAAAAGATAATTGAATTACACGCTGGAGCTAATAAAGGATTAAGTGACGAGTACGGTGCTGCTCTAAAAGCTATATTAAAGGACGTTCCTTCTGAATCTATTGATTTAAAAGGTTACAATGCGTGGGCTAAGAATAAACTTACACAAGAAGCAGGTACTCAAAAAGTAGGTGCGGTAGCAGACACCAACGAGTTTAAAGCTAAGGTAAACTCTTTACTCGGCAAAAACAGAGCCGTTGTTTCTTTTGAAGACGTTAGTATACAGCTTAAAAAGATAGGCGATATAGCTCAACAGGCCCGTAAGTCTGGAGACTCGGTAGGGGCTAAATATGCTGGAGATGCTTTTGAGCAATTAGAAGGGGTTATGTTAAGCGCGGCTAATAAGCTAGGATCTACTTATGGAAAAGATTTAAAGGTTTTAAGAAGTTGGTATAAAGGCGCTAAGAAGACTTTAGATTCAGATATTATAAGTGCCGCTATGAATAAGAAACCTAGTGAAATAGGTGAGTTTTTACACGGTTCTCCTGAAGCTATTGAAGCTTTTACTGACTTTATGAGATCGGCAAAAACAAGAAAAAACATAACTAAAAAGAAATCTGATATGTTATTAGATGAAGTTCGTAGGGGCTATCTAAACAGATTAATTCCAATGTCTTCTACTTCTTCTGAGTTAAAAACTTTAAATAAAACATTAAGATATAAGAAACAAAGAGAACTAACTGAAAAGGTATTAGGCCCTGAAATGTTTGGTCGGCTTACTTCTATTTTAGATACTGCTGAGGTAGTAGCAAAACAGTTGGGTGACAGTAATGCTAGATTTAGTTTAGTGGCACAATCAAAGACATCACAAGCTTATGCACAAGTTGGTGGTTTTTTACCTACCCTTGTTGCTGGCGCAGCTACGGCAGGGAGTCTTGTTACGTTACCTGTAGCGACAGCTATAATTATTTCACCTGTTGTTTTAGGTAAATTAGCTTCTAGACCAGCAAAGATAAGGGAATGGAAAGCTTTAACTAGGGTACTAACGAATGCTAATTTAGCTGCTGACTCAACTACTGCTAAAGTTGCTTTGTCTAGATATATGAACTTCATGGACTCTATAAAAGACACTAAGCAAGAGGCCCAGATAAATAGAAAGTTAGCTGAAGAACAAAGAACAGCAGCACGATAAAGGAATGAACTAATGTTAGAAGAGATGATGGCTCAGTACGAGCGAGGGAAGCAAGAGTTATCTGGGATGTGGTCTTCTATAGATGGTGCTATGATAGCTGCTAAAGCATCTGACGCTCTCAAGAGGGCAGCAGGTACTCCAGAGAATGCTAACATGACACAAGCTATAGAAACGTCTAGGGCTGGCGGTGAGGCTGTCCAGTTAGAGGCTGGTCTGTTTGACGACACTATAGCCGACACGGTAGCGCCTGATCTAGAGGCAGAAGCAGTAGAAGTAGATTCTGGTCTTAGCTTAGTAGATAAAATTATATCAGATTTTGATAAATCAGAAGGTATATTTAAACATAAGAGTGTAGAAGGTGGAGCAGACACTATGCCCTATGGACTAAAGGAGGGTATGGCAGATTTAAACATGGCAGACTTTACTGGCTCTGATGGAGTAGTGGATTATAAATCGGCAGCAACAAACTTAATTAATCAAAGAATAGGACAGCTTCAGAGCTCCTACCCTGAGTTTGATGATATGCGTAGTGGCTTACAGGAAACATTGGTTAGCACTGTATGGAATCAAGGAATGTCAGGCGCAGACGAACTAAAGAAAAGTCTTAATGCTGCTATGGATCTTACAGGTGAGGATCAAGTCGAGGCTGTACAGTCTAGCTTAAAGAATCAGTTATTAGATGGGGTGTCTACTAACGACCCTAAAGACGGTAAAATGAGGCCGTTAGGCGGTCTTATAGCGCGTAAGGCAGCAGACTACAATATGGCTGCGGAATCCTATGGGTTTACTCCTATTTCGTCTTGGAAATTAGAAAAGGACGTAGTTAAGGAGGGAGGTAAAACATACAGGGAAAAGGTCACTTACTTAGACGCAGAAGGTACTGAAATAATGTCCCACCGAAAGCAGAGTAATAGACATAGTAAGTCAGTTACTAATGAGGGATCTCTAAACTAAATTTTAGGCAAATAAAAAGGCCCCTTAGATTTCTCTTTGGGGCCTTTTTTGTTTACTTTTTTCTATTACCTACATTATCTTCTAACTCTATGAGAAGGTCTATGTAATGTTTGATCTTCTCTAGATCCTCTACACCATTCTTATAACGCCATCTAGATATATACTTTATGATACTACCTTCGATAAAAGACAGGTTGTTAGCGTGAATGTACTCAATAGGCTGAATACCCCCCAGTTGATAGTGGCTACCTCCTACTTGAATGTCTAATGATGAATTAGGTTCCATCGTCAAAATCTCCTCGCTCTATAGCAATCATTAATTTATCGTCAAACCTCTCTAACAACTCTTCAGCAGAAATACATAATATCTCAACTAACAGGTCTATATCGTAGTCTCTGGTTATGTCTTCTATTAGTTCCTCTACTGTCTTAGCCATTGGCTGTCTTACTCCATTTATTAAGGGCTTTCATGTCGTCTTGTGAGAACCATTTAATGTCGTGCTTATCGCACCAGCCAGCGTTAGTTAGTTTAGATCCTTTCCGTAGTTTCTGATGAGGTTTAGACCAGACAAAGACAAGTATCTTATTTTCTTTTAACATCTGGTCGTGAATAGCTTTATACTTCTGGGTGTCTCCAGACCTAAAAAATCCTTTGACTTCAATAAAGATATTACCCTTAATGAAGTCTGGATTATAGGTCTTATGGATTATGTACCCCATCTTTTCAGATTCGTACTCCCATTCAGATAAACCTAAAGCTACCCTAGCTTCTAGTTTACTTCGGTACTTTGGCAGTTGCTTTTTTGACATCTGGAGTATCCTTTAATAACGCCTGTACCATTTGACCTGTACCGTCAATAAAAGGGCTGCCATGTAGTGCCCATCCTAGATTCAATAGTATATTAATCTGCTCTTCAAAACGCTCAGATCGGGGAGTCTGTACTACTTTAAATTTTACACTCATGTTACTTAGTCTCGGTTATTTCAATTACTCTAGGTAAACTCCAAACTTCCGTTAGGAACTTAGGGCCTGTACTATACAAGAAAGTCCTTAATTCAGGGTAGCAAGTATGCTTATAAGGACAGTAAGAGCATTGTGTAGATAACTTCATATTCCCACTTTTACCATCTGGTACTGGGTAGCTACATGGCTCAGGCATTTCATCTTTAGATACAATATCTTTTAAGTGAGTGATCCTGTCCTCAATGCTTTCACCTTCAGTCAAGTCTATCATTGCTAAGGCTAAATGTCCATTGCCTTTGTCCATAGCAAGCCAACCACCTTCTTTAACGCCAAGCCCTGCACCATAGCCTTTTAACTGATCTACATAACCGAATGGATCATCAAATTCTACAGTGTTATCCTTGAACTTTTTAAAGGCGTAACTGGAGGCAGATTTAACGTCTATAAGTTTACCATCAATAGTACAGTCCATAGAGCCCTTGACCCCGTTAACTTCTACCTTATCTTGTTCATTAGCGACTGTATGACCCCCTAGACGTACTAACAATAAGACTAACTCTTCTATTACATGACCATATAGGAACTTAATCAACGTAGAGGGCTCTAATTCCTCTTTAGGGTAGTCTTTGGAGTTAAGCCATACCTGTCTATCAGGTTTGCCTACGGACGACATACGCAAGCGTGTGGAGTCTCCCCTCTCATCAAACAATGACTTAAATACAGCCTCCTTTACGTTAGTCCCGAACAGATCAAATATCGCATCAACATCTACGTCTGGATCTGCTTTACTATTTTTGACTACCGAATAAACGTCTTCTATTAATGTGTCTAATGTTTTCATTTGCACCTCTCAAAATAATTTAATGCTGACTTAACTGCGGCTACACTATCGCCAAGTAAACCTAGTCCTTTATTACATCTACTACAAAGTAATCCTCTAACCTTGTTAGTTAGATGATCATGGTCTATACATAAAGATTTACCCTCATCTACAAAACAGATACCGCATAGATGGTTCTGGTCTTTAAGCATCTCTTTATATTTCCCCATAGTTAGATTAAATTTATCTAAGCTAAGTTTTAGTCTGTAATCTTTTCTACAGGACTTACAGGTTCCTTGCAGCTTGTCTTTTTTTGTACCGTCTTTATCGAAACCTCTTATGGGCTTCGTTATGTCACAGCTAGTACATAGTTTAGTGGCACTCATACCAATTATTCCCTATCTTAGATTCACCGTCCAACGGGCAGTTCATATTTAAAGCTACACCAGCATTAATGATAGCTTCTACAGCCAATACTCCAAAGCGTTCTGAGTGTGCCTCCAGCACTTGAGTCTGATACTCATCGTGAATGTTACCTACAAAAGTAAAGTCTAGTTTTTCTTCCTTTGCGCTGTTGTATAATAACACAAGTGCCTTTTTCATAACAATCGCCCCTGCTGACTGTAAGAGAAAATTAGGGGCTGAGTGTTCAGACCTAACCCAGATTTTACGACCGTCCAAGCCCTTTAAATATCCCCTGTTAGAAGCTTTCTTAATCTTAGTAATTAAGTCAGCTAGTGAAGGAATGTTATTGAATAGAGTGGCCTTTAGCTGCTTACCTTCTGCGGCAGATCCATTGATTATAGTGCCCATCTTAACGTCACCAGCCCCGTAGCAAAGAGCATAAATCATCGTTTTGGCCTGATCTCTAGAAGGTAGTCCAGCCATCTCCTGATTGTAGGAATGTATATCACCGTCTATAATCTGATTGATGTACTCTTCATCATTCATGTAGTGGGCGAGCATTCTCAATTCTAGGCCAGAAGCGTCACAACCAACTAGCTTATACCCTTTGGGCACTATCCAGCACTCACGGCACTCTTTACCATACGGGCTGTATGATGCAGGGACTTGGGCAACATTAGGGCTGCTATGGGTCATACGGTTTGTTTGAGCGCCTATAGCATTAACGTAGCCGTGTACTCTGCCATCGTCTGCTACAGACTCTACCCAACTCAGAACCATTCCTACGCGCTTCTGGAGTAATAGAAACTCTTTGATCATCACTGCTTCAGGTATGTTTACATCTTCTAATACTTTCTCGTCTATCTTGGGTAAGCCTGTCTCAGTAAACTCAGTAGGCTTCCAACCAAAGTGGATCAAGTAACGTCCTATCTGTTGGCGACTACCTAAGTTAAAGATAGGGTATTCAAAGACACCATAACTGCCTTGTGAGTTATGATGAAAGCCTTGATCTCTATGCTTACCCATGATCGCTGCTTCAGTACCGTCTTTCTTTAGTGGGTTCTTAGGGTAGTTCTTTTCTACCCATACTGGCAGAGGTGTAAAGCGTTTACGCACTGTAGCTTCTGCATTCATCATGCTCTCTTTGAGTTCAGCTAACAATATAAAGGCTTTCTTTTCGTCCAGTAACCAACCACTACGGGTCTGTTCAGCTATGATTTTATGTACGTCCATCTCTAGTTGGATAGACTCTACAGAAAAATCCTTAACTTCTTTGAGTAGCTTACGGTAGGTGAATAAGTTTACTTCAGTATCAGTAATGCAATATTCTAACATCTCATCACTATAATAACTGAAGTCAGTGAATTTACCTTTTGGATAACCTAATCGCACTCCCCATGATGCTAGAGAATGCCCACCTTGACGCGCTGGATCTGCAAGTCTAGACAAGACTAGGGTGTCGGTTAGTTTAATGTTACTAAAGTCAATACCTAATAAGCGTTCCAATACAGGTATATCATAACCTAGTATGTTGTGGCCTATTATCTCAGTAACATCTAACAGATCAGTCTTTAACTGGGCTAGATTATTGACGTACTGGTTAGACGTTTTAGTATTAATGTCTAAGGTGACTACACACCATATCTTGTCTGGATTAAAGCCATTAGCTTCGATGTCCAGAACTATAGATTTAGAAGTCATAGTTACTTGTTTCCTGTATTATTGGGGCCTGACCAGCCTCTAATCGGCTAGTGTCTGAGTTATAGAACAACCAGCCACCTACGCCTGTATTACCTGTCCTACGACATTTAACTAGCTGGATCTTAGTACAGTTCCTAGCATACTCATCTTCAGCTAATTTGTCACGGCTTAATAGGATAGTGTTGAATGCAATCTGGTTAATAGATCCTGATCCTTTCATATCATATTCGTTTACATCGTGTGCATCCTTAGCACTCGGCTTACGCATATGACTAACTACAATGATACTGACTCCAGTTTCTTTAGCTAGTTTAAGGCACTTATCCATAAAGGCATCTATGGTTCCATTCTCATTGGAGGTCACAGCAGCCTGTAGAGGGTCTAATATTAGAACATCACAGTCTAGCCCTTTAACCATGTAACGCATCTTAGAGAACAGTTCATCAGCCTCTAGAGCCCCTTGATGGTCTAGTATGTGTAGCTTATCTGTATCTGCTAATTCCGAATACTTCTTGTGTAACTGATCGTAGTCACGTTCAGGTTGTGGCACATTAGATATATTCTGACCGATATGTACTGATATTAATTTCTCTATCGTTTCACCTACATCAGCCTCTAGGAAAATACAGCCTATACGCTTATTAGACTCCATCAGCATATCGTAGACTAGGTTATACACTACGGTACTCTTACCGATAGACGTTAACGCCCCTAGTACAGTAATTTCACCAGCCGCAATACCGCCATTCATCATGGCGTTTAATGAACCGAATGCTTTAGGTAGTGGCGTGACTTCTTCAGTACCTCGCTTTACGAATAGATCCCAGTTACCTACATCAGACAAAGAGACTACACCAGCAGGTCGATGAGGTTTAGCAGACCACCAGCACTCGGTAAACTCTTTTACTTTACCTCTCGTCAACATCTCGGAAGCATCTTTAAAAGGCATCTGCATTACTTTGACTTTGTTAGGTGAGAATAAGTCTACGATATTCTTAGTCGCGTCTAGTCCTGCATCATCTTGATCCATACACAGTATGACACTATCAAACGACTCCAGAAACTCAAGTGATTCTTTGATCCCCTTCACCGCACTACCTGAGCCGTTCTTTAAGCTCACTACAGGCCATTTACCGTGAAACATAGAGCTAACTGCCAGTGCGTCTAGCTCACCTTCAGTGACCGTTATATAGCGTCCACCAGCACGAC
>Ga0209071_1000618_pt1 | contig 16504 bp, 12 predicted proteins | sample CoawatmetaG10DNA_2_FD_187513 | JGI IMG/M metagenome (GOLD analysis project Ga0209071, IMG submission 187513) | Marine microbial communities from the West Antarctic Peninsula - Coastal water metaG108-DNA (SPAdes) (version 2) | ecosystem: Environmental > Aquatic > Marine > Coastal ... | reverse complement strand
AATTATAGATCTTCATTAAAGAGATTACATCATATAATTAATAAAAATAAATATGGTCACTAATTATGATAAAAGTTTTTCTTGCTTTAGCCGTTGTTATAACACTTGTTTTTATTTTCAAAAAAACTGCTTTTGGGTCAGAAGATAAATTACTAGGAAAGGCCGCTCCTGAATTTAAGCTTAAAAATTCTTATGGGGAATTGATCTCTCTCGAGCAGTTCAAAGGCGAATGGTTATTAGTTTTTTTCTACCCTAAAGATGATACGCCTGGTTGTACTAAAGAAGCTTGTTCATTAAGGGATAACTTCAATGAAATTAAAAAATTAAATGCCAATGTTGTAGGAATAAGTATTGATTCAAGTAACTCGCATAAAAAATTTAAAGAAAAATATAACTTACCCTTCATGCTGCTTTCTGACCCTGATGGAGAAATAGCAAAAAAATATGGTGCTTTAAATAATTTTTTTATTTTTAAACTAGCGAAGAGACAGAGTTTTATGATTGATCCTAGAGGGGTTGTAAGGCGAGTTTATCGGGATGTATCGCCATCAAATCATGTGCAAGAAATCAAGAGTGACTTAGAAGCTTTTGAGCGGAACTCTTAAAACCTATCTTTTAAATAGCTTACTCACCCCAATACTTACATTAAGACTATTTTTCCAACTATCAAAACCAATAATCATGCCGGCAATGAAGGCTAGAAAAATTCTTAAGACAATTTGACTATAATACGATTCATCCAGCCGTACGTTATGCATATGATATTAAAAAAACTTTAATGAATTAAAGTTTTTTAGCCTTCATTAATTTTTCAATCATATTAACGCCAAAACTCACACCAAAACCATTCACTTCACTTGAGACAGCACCTAGACCGCCCTTTCTATTACTTGATGATAGATCCATATGCAACCAAGGGATATTGTTCTCAACAAATCGGCTTAAGAAGCGAGTTGCATGAATATGATCTGGTCCACCTTCTAGTGTGCACTGCTTTATATCTGCAATTTGACTCTTTAAATCTTCTTCATAGTCTTCATCAGATGGAAAAGCCGTAACCCTTTCCCCCACATCAGAACCTGCACCTACAGCCATACAGCTTAAGGCTGAATGATTACTTAATACACCGCTATATCTATCACCCATAGCGACATGCATACAACCAGTTAAAGTTGCAAAATCTATTATCGCTTTTGGCTTCTTTCTAGAAGCCATGGTAAGTGTGTCAGCTAATACCATTCTTCCTTCTGCGTCGGTATGAACAATTTCAATTGTTACCCCATTGAGAGCTTTTACTACATCATTTTGTTTGTAGGCTTTAGGGCCAATATGATTTTGTGCGATTGCTAACCAACAATCTAATTTAACTTTAACTTTCATATCACTAATAGCTTTTAAGATTCCTAAAACGACTGCTGAGCCATTCATATCCTCATGCATACCACTCATAAATTTGGCTGGTTTTAAGTTGTGCCCGCCTGTATCAAAGCAAATACCTTTTCCCACTAAACTAATAGTTTCTTTAGCGCCTGTTGGTGAGTAAGTTAGATGTACAATTGCAGCATCTTGAGGCTCAGAGCCTTTTGCCACCGCATAAAATGCACCTGCGCCTAATTTTTTTAACTTCGGCATTGCAAATTCATCTACTTTCCAACCATTTTCCTTTGATAATTTCTTAATCTTCTGTCGATAAATCGTTGGAGTTAATTGATTTGGTGGTGTAATTGTCAACTCTCTTGTAAGTGTGTTCCCTCCAACCAAGGCCTCAATATTTTTAAAACTAGTTTTTGCAGAAGCTCCAAAAGTTTTGATTGATTTAAGATTTTTTTTCTTTGCACTAGATTTTAAATTTGGAAGGTCTTGAGAATTAACGCAAGCAACATAAACTGCTTGCTTTAGCCACTCATCATTATTTTTTGATTCATTAACAATCGTCACTGTTTTAGGATTTTCTGAAAGTATTTTATCGAAGGCTTTTCTCAGTAACGTTTGTATTTGAAATATACTTTTTTTCTCTGAGACCATCAGCCAGGTCACTAAACTGCCATTATCTAATTCAGCTGATAAGGCTGTTTCTTTTAAATCTGTAATTTTACCGCCTTGTCTTTTAACTTTTGCCATAAGAGACACTGAAAACAAAGGATTGGATTGTTTTTCATCAAATAAAATTAACGAATGCAAATTTTTCTTTAAATTTAACTCGTTAAATATCTTATTATTATTTGTAATCTTAATATTCATGATAAAATCCTTTAAATAATTAAAAAACAACAACTTAGCTACAAATTATTGTCTAAATAGGGTCAAAAAAAGCTTGACCAATTAACCCAAAACCTTGAAAATCATATAAGTTACATTTCACACAGACACTTATAATTTTATTTAATTCTATCTCATTAAATAATTTAATTACGGTCAACATTATAAATTGATTAAATTTCATAGGATAAGTTAAGTATATGGATCTAAGTCTTGATAGCGATGAATTAGAAACCCAAGAATGGAGACAAGCCCTCAATTCTGTTATTGATGCAGAGGGTTCTGAACGTGCACATTTTTTAATTGAGATGATGATTGATCAGGCTCGTCGTTCAGGCTCTAATCTGCCCTATAACGCAACAACAGCCTATGTAAATACAATCCCCACTCACCTTCAACAAAGGCACCCAGGTGACCCTGGTATGGAGCGGAGAATTCGTGCATTGATCAGATGGAATGCGATTATGGCTGTATTGAGGGCTAATACAAAATCGCCGGGCATTGGGGGACATATTGCAAGCTTTCAATCTGCAGCCACACTCTATGATGTTGGATTTAATCACTTCTTCAGAGCTGAAAATAAATCTTTTGGAGGAGACTTAGTTTATTTCCAGGGACACTCTTCACCCGGTATTTATGCGCGTGCTTTCCTTGAGGGAAGAATGACTGAGGAACAGTTAGATAATTTCAGAATGGAAACTAAGGGAAATGGCTTATCCAGCTACCCACACCCATGGCTGATGCCTGAATTTTGGCAATTCCCAACAGTCTCTATGGGTTTGGGGCCTTTAATGGGAATTTATCAAGCGCGTTATTTAAAGTATTTACATGATAGAGGAATTGTTGATACTTCAGATAGAAAGGTTTGGGTATTTTGTGGTGATGGTGAGATGGATGAACCTGAATCACAAGGGGCTATTTCACTTGCAGCAAGAGAGAAATTAGATAATTTAATTTTTGTTGTGAATTGTAATTTACAACGATTGGATGGTCCAGTCAGAGGTAACGGCAAAATTATTCAGGAGCTTGAATCAAACTTCAGAGGTTCAGGTTGGAATGTCCTTAAAGTAATTTGGGGCTCTTATTGGGATCCATTGTTTGCTATGGACAAAGATGGCCTTATGAAAAAAAGAATGGAAGAATGTGTGGACGGTGAATTTCAAAACTTCAAAGCCAAAGGTGGAGCCTTTACCCGAGAAGAATTCTTCGGCAAGTATCCAGAATTAAAAGAAAGAGTGGCCGCAATGTCCGATCAGGATATATGGAGATTGAACAGAGGCGGACATGATCCTCACAAAGTTTATGCTGCATATGCAGCGGCCTTTGCTCATAAAGGTCAGCCCTCTATAGTCCTTGCTAAAACAGTTAAAGGCTATGGTATGGGAGATGCTGGAGAAGGACAAAATATAACCCATCAACAAAAGAGCATGGATATTAAATCACTCAAAACATTTAGATCAAGATTTGACTTACCTATAAGTGATGAAGAAGTTGAAAACCTTTCTTACTACAAACCAGGCAAAGATTCACCTGAATTGAAATATATGATGGAAAGAAGAAATGCTCTCGGTGGGTTTTTACCAAAGAGAAAAAAACAAGGCAACAAATTAAATGTTCCATCCATCGATGCTTTTTCAAAACAATTAGAGAGTTCAGGTGAGAGAGAAATTTCTACCACAATGGCATTTGTTAGAATCTTAACTACCCTTGTCAAAGATAAAGATATAGGAAAATTTATCGTGCCCATTGTTCCTGATGAGGCAAGAACATTTGGTATGGAAGGTATGTTTAGACAGTTAGGTATTTACTCATCTGTTGGTCAGCTCTACGAGCCTCAAGATTCAGATCAAGTGATGTTTTATAAAGAAAAGAAAGATGGCCAAATATTAGAGGAAGGTATAAACGAAGCAGGCTCTTTCTCATCATGGATTGCTGCTGCAACTTCTTATAGTAATTCAGGAATTCAAACAATTCCGTTTTATATTTTCTATTCTATGTTTGGTTTTCAAAGAATTGGAGATTTAGCTTGGGCTGCCGGCGATTCACGATCTAGAGGATTTTTATTGGGTGCCACAGCCGGAAGAACTACCTTAAATGGTGAAGGCCTTCAACATGAGGATGGTCACAGTCATTTGCTTTCAGCGACCATCCCAAATTGCATATCTTACGACCCATGCTTCTCTTACGAATTAGCAGTGATTATTCAGAATGGTTTAGAGCGAATGATCAAAAATCAAGAAGATGTTTTCTATTACATCACCATAATGAATGAAAACTATCATCATCCAGAAATGCCAAAAAATATTAATGAAGACATAATTAAGGGTATTTATAAGTACTCAGAAAATAAAGCGAAAGGCCCAAAAGTTCAACTAATGGGTAGTGGAGTCATTTTAAGAGAAGTTATTGAAGCTGCCAATATTCTAGAAAAAGATTTTAATGTTAGCTCAACTGTCTTCAGTGTCACAAGCTTTACGGAAGTAAGGCGTGATGCACTTGATGTCCAGAGATGGAATATGCTAAACCCTGAAAAAAATGAAAAAAAATCTGTATTAGATGAAACAATTGTAGATTTAAAATCTCCTATTATTACTGCTACAGATTATATGAAATCATTTGCTGAACAAATTGCAACTTTCTTACCTAATAAATTTATCTCATTAGGGACTGATGGATTTGGACGTTCTGATAGTCGTGAGGCACTAAGAGACTTTTTTGAGGTTGACCGACATCATATAGTCATTGCATCCTTAAAAGCATTAACTGAAAGAAAAGAGATAGAAAAAACAATTTTATTAAGTACTATCAAAAAATATAAAATAATGCAGAATAAACCTAACCCGGTATCCGTATAAATATGAGTTCAGAACAGATTCTTATTCCAGATATAGGTGATTTCGATAGCGTAGATGTGATCGAAGTTTTAGTAAATATTGGTGATAGCATTGAGTACGATATGCCGCTGATCACCGTAGAATCTGATAAAGCCTCAATGGATATCCCAGCGCCTAAAAATGGCATAATAAAAGACATAAAAATTAAGGTGGGTGATAAAGTTAAAGAAGGAAGTTTGATAGGGATGATAGAAGTAACAGAAGCTATAAAAGGAGATAAATCTGAAGCAAAGGCCCCTGCTAAAAATGAGAAAAAAGAAGATATTGAGAAGTTAACGCATATACCAACTCGGCCTGCTCCTGAGCCGCCAGAAAAAAAAGCAGCTAAAGAAACCCCAATACCTATCGGAGAGAGTGTACATATCGATGAAAATAAAACAGCACATGCAAGTCCATCTGTTAGAAAATTTGCTCGTAATTTAGGTGTCAATCTTTCTTTTGTAAAGGGAGGTGGAAATAAAAATAGAATACTCATTGAAGATGTAGAAAATTTTGTTAAGGGTGAGTTAACTAAACCGAGAACTGAGAATATGGGTGCAAGCTTTGCTCCAATTCCAATGCCCAATATTGACTTTACTGAATTTGGTAAAGTTGAAACGAAACCACTTTCAAAAATTAAAAAATTATCAGGTGCAAACCTTCATAGAAATTGGGTGACTGCGCCCCATGTGACTCAATTTGATAATGCAGATATTACTGATTTAGAAATTTTTAGAAAATCCATGCAAAAGGAAGCTGAAAAACGAGGTGCCAAATTAACCTTACTTGCTTTTCTCATTAAAGCCAGTGTTAATGCATTAAAGGCTTACCCTACTTTTAATAGCTCGCTCTCTCCTGACGGAGATGATTTAATCTTGAAAAGCTACTACAATGTTGGCTTTGCATGTGACACTCCTGATGGACTAGTAGTGCCGGTAGTTAAAGATGTTCAAAAAAAAGATGTGATCGATATTGCGGAAGACCTTGGCAATCTCTCAGAAAAAGCAAGAGCAAGAAAATTAAAAATGGATGAAATGCAAGGAGGTTGCTTTACGATTTCAAGCTTAGGTGGGATTGGTGGTACAAGATTTACACCTATCATTAATTGTCCTGAGGTTGCGATACTGGGTGTATCCCGAGCTTCAATGCAGCCTGTTTATAATAAAAGTAGTGAAGACTTTGAAGCGAGGCTCATGCTGCCGCTATCACTTTCCTATGATCACAGAGTAGTTGATGGTGCAGATGGTGCAAGGTTTACAAGTCATCTTTGTATGATGCTATCTGATGTAAGACGCCTGCTTCTCTAGATTGTATGGCAAAATTAAAAAAAATACTTATCCCAAATATCGGTGACTTTGATAGTGTTGAAGTGATTGAGGTGATGGTTAAAGTGGGTGATGTAATTACTGAAGAAGATTCATTGATTACCGTAGAGTCTGATAAAGCTTCGATGGATATACCTGCACCCGAATCTGGATTGGTTAAATCTATAGAAATAAAGGTAGGTGATGTGGTTAAAGAAGGTTCTTTAATTCTCTCCATTGATTCTCATCCCAAAGAATCCCAAAAAGAATCAGTTCCAGAAGAAGAAAAACAGGCTACACAAAAGATAGAGGCTCAGCCCTTACCTAAAAAAGAAAGAAGTGATGAAGAATATGATATCGCTGTTTTAGGCTCAGGGCCTGGTGGCTATACTGCTGCATTTAGGGCTGCTGACTTAGGTATGAAAGTTGTTCTGATTGAAAGGTACACGACTATAGGAGGTGTATGCCTAAATGTGGGCTGCATCCCCTCAAAAGCACTTCTCCATACAGCCAAAGTAATCACTGATGCAGAGGATACAGCTAGTCATGGAGTTTCATTTAACCAACCTAAAATTGATCTAGACCAACTTAGAAATTGGAAGTCTAACAAAGTAGTTAAAAAATTAACTATGGGCTTAGCTCAAATGGCGAAACAAAGGGAGGTTGAGGTTATTGAAGGAGAAGGTAAATTTACCTCTCCCAATCAAATAAACGTAAACCTGAATGATGGAAAAAAGAAAACCATAGGATTCAAATCTGCAATCATAGCAGCCGGCTCTCAACCATCTAAAATTCCTAATGCGCCAGATGATGAAAGAATTATGGATTCAACAGGGGCGCTAGAACTGAAAGATATTCCTAAAAAACTACTTATTATTGGAGGCGGGATTATTGGACTCGAGATGGGAACAGTCTATGATGCCCTCGGAAGCAGTGTTTCAGTAGTAGAGTTGAGTGATGGATTAATTCAGGGCTGTGATAGAGATATCGTTAAGCCTCTTCACAGAAGAATGGAAAAACGTTTTGAAAATATTTGGTTGAAAACGAAGGTCGCCAATATTGAAACAAAAAAAGAAGGGGTTGTTGTTCACTTTGAAGGTGAAGATGTACCTGAAAAATTGACTTTTGATCGGGTGCTTGTTGCGGTTGGAAGAAAGCCAAATGGCCATAAAATTGATGCTGAAAAAGCTGGGGTTAAAGTTGATGAGCATGGTTTTATAGCCGTTGATAAGCAAATGAAAACTAATATTGATCATATTTATGCTATTGGAGATATTGTCGGCCAACCCATGCTTGCGCATAAAGCAACCCATGAAGGTAAGGTCGCAGCCGAGGTTATTGCTGGAGAAAAAGTAGAATTTCAGGCAATGACAATCCCTTCTGTTGCTTATACTGATCCTGAAATAGCATGGGCAGGTGTCACTGAGGATGAAGCAAAATTAAAGAGCATTGAAATTGAAAAAGCAGTTTTTCCATGGGCGGCCAGTGGTCGAGCTATTTCAACTAATAGAACAGAGGGTATGACCAAGCTTATATTTGATAAAAAAACAAATAGAATTATTGGTGCAGGTATTGTGGGAACTAATGCGGGCGAGCTTATTGCTGAAACTGTATTATCAATCGAAATGGGTGCTGATGCTCATGATATTGGGTTATCAATTCATCCTCACCCAACGCTTTCAGAGTCTGTTGCGATGGCAGCTGAAATGAAAGAAGGAACAATCACAGACTTGTATATTAAAAAAAAGTAAATTTTTTATACGTAAAACATCAATCCTTCAAAGATTAAATTACTTTCTATCTTGATTCTTGATTTCCAATCTTCTTCTGATTGATCATAAATTAAATCAGCATCACCCCCAGTTAACAAAATAGGTAAGTCGGAAGGAAACTTCTTACAAACCAAATTGACAGCACCTTGAATGCTAGTCAATATACCTGTGGTCACAGCATCTTTCGTATTTAAGCTAGGGTATTGACTCTGCCCTATTTCGGTATCAATTAAGTTAGTACTATTATTTAGAATACCCAAACTAATTGCGATGCCAGGTAAAATCATGCCGCCACTAAAATGTGCATTTCTTTTTTGATCAATTTGAATAAGATCAATGGTAATGGCTGTACCTGCATTTATGACAATTAAATCTTTACCATATATTTTCAATGCACCCATTGCTGTTAACCATCGATCAACACCAAGCGTTGATTGGTCTGTGTAATCATTAATTAAATATTCATTAGATTCAGAGGTTACTTCGATAATGGGGGAATCAAAATGTGATAAATTTTCTTTAACTTTATCTAGCACAACAGAGTGATTCACATTTGAAACTATGACTTTTTTTAAGGATTTAATTTCTGTTAAATCAATATCCATAAAATTTTCAACAAATACAGAGTTTGATGATATTGCATTTTTTTCATCTCGATATTGCCACTTAATACACGTATTACCGATGTCTATTAAAAGGTACATACCCTGCACTCCGAATTGATACTTCGCCAGATGCGAAAGATTTAGGTCCTTCATCAGTACTCACAATCAATGCGCCCGTATCACTTATATCAATTGCTTTTCCAGTAATGGTTTGGGAATTTCCTAACATGATATTAATTAATTTATCTTGAAAGGCATGGTAACTGAGCCACTCACCCCTAAATGGTTTGAATTGTTCAGCCTCAAATGAAGCGAGTACCTGTGCGAGCTCTTTAATGATAATGGCCATGAAGAAATTACTATCGATAGTTTCTGATAATAAATTATGAATATCAGTGGCAGGTTGATCAATTTTTTCTAACTGTGTTTTTGAGATATTCAGATTTAGACCTATTCCAATAATGGCAGCACTTTGTCCATCAGTATCTCCTTGCAACTCTATTAAAATACCTGCAAGTTTTCTATAGATACCCTCATCAAAAATTAGAATATCATTTGGCCACTTAAGTAAGGCCGTTGTAATATTAATTTTTTTTAATGCCCTTATTAAGGCAACACCAACAGCTAGGCTTAATCCAGACAAGCCTGCCGCTCCTTGAGTGAACCGCCATAAAAAAGAAAAAGTTAAGCTCTCCCCTAATGCAGATTGCCACTGCCTACCTCTTCTTCCCTTTCCTTGCGTTTGGATATTTGCAGCAACCACTGAAGCATGAGGATAACCTGAAGATGCTACTTTTGATAAATAGTTATTAGTTGAATTAATGGAATCTAGTACTTTAATATTAAACCAACTACCCTCTTCACCCATGGCATTTTGTATTATTTTTTCATTTAACAAACAGATAGGTTGTTGCAACTTATAGCCCTTGCCTCTAACAGAAAAAATTTTAACTCCTACACCTTCAGCTTTAGCAATCGCATTCCAAATCGAAACACGCGAAACATTAAAATGTTTGGCCATCACTTCACCTGAGTGGAATTTTCCATCCGCAAGAAATTCAATAATTTCAAATAAAAGATTTGCCAAAAAAACTACTCTACTTAAATAATTTTAAAATCATAACACGCCTTTATACCCCATAATTCACCTAAAATTAATCGCATTCAGTGTAAAATATCTTAATGGCAACGAACTCACAGAATAAAATAGCAAGCTCGTCAAACTTCATAAGAGCAAAAATTGAAAAAGATATTTCTAATAATCTTTATAAAAATAAATTGTGGAATAAATCGCCTGGAAATAATAGTCATCAATTAGAGGGTAAATTAGATGCGGCTAAAATTAGAACTCGTTTTCCACCTGAGCCAAATGGTTATCTTCATATTGGTCATGCTAAAAGTATCTTTCTGAATTTTGGTTTAGCACAAGATTTTTCTGGCGCTTGTCATCTTCGATTCGATGACACAAACCCTGAAAAAGAGGATCAAGAATATGTCGATAGTATTATTGAAAATGTAAAGTGGTTAGGTTTTGATTGGCATTTCAATAATGAAACTAACCTTTATTACGCAAGTAATTATTTTGATTATATGTATGAAGCAGCAAATCTTCTAATAAAGTCGGGATTCGCATATGTCGATCAACAAAATGCTGAGGAAATAAAAGAAAACAGAGGAACATTAACTACTCCTGGTAAAGATTCGCCATGGCGAGATCATCCTACTGAAGAACATCTTAAATGGTTTGAAGAGATGCGAGATGGTAACCACGAAGATGGCTCTATGGTGCTTAGAGCAAAAATTAATATGGCCTCTCCCAATATCAATCTTCGTGACCCTACCATCTATCGAATTAAAAATGTCTCCCATCATAAAACAGGTGATAAGTGGTCTATTTACCCCATGTACACCTTTGCCCATCCAATCGAGGATGCGCTTGAAGGTATAACACACTCTATATGTACGCTTGAATTTGAAGACCAAAGGCCGTTTTACGATTGGTTATTAAAGCGTTTAAAAGAAAATAATTTATTTTCAGATCCACTCCCAAAACAATATGAGTTTGCCAGGCTCAATTTAACTTACGTTGTCTTATCAAAAAGAAGATTGATTGAGCTGGTAGAAAATAAACATGTATCAGGATGGGATGATCCAAGAATGCCGACTCTTGTTGGATCAAAAAGAAGAGGATATACCCCCAGTGGATTTAAATTATTTACAGATAGGATTGGTGTTTCTAAAGCAGACTCATGGATTGATTACGTTATTTTAGAAGATTGTATGCGAGAGGTATTAAATGAATCTGCCCATCGTCGCGTAGCTGTTCTAGATCCTGTTAAATTAATTATTAATAATTTTCCTGATGACCAAGAAGAAGATTGTTTCGCTCCAAACCATCCAAAAAATAAGGATCTAGGTAAGCGGACCATCAAACTCACAAAAGAACTATGGATTGATAGAGAGGACTTTATGGAGGTCCCAGTTGATAAATATTTTCGATTATCACCCGGTGCCCAAGTAAGACTAAGATACGGTTTTGTTATCGAATGTAGTGGTTTTGAAAAAGATATAGATGGAAATATAACTACTATATTTTGTGATTATTTACCTGATACTAAATCAGGGACGCCTGGTGCAGATGCGATTAAGGTTAAAGGTAATATTCATTGGTTATCATGCAAATATGCATTGACCGCAACGGTAAATTTGTATGATAGATTATTTAAAGAAGCTCGCCCTGGTGAAAATAATAATTATTTAGATGACCTTAACCCCGATTCTTTAACTTCTAAAGAAATAAAAATTGAGGAAAACCTAAAGAGTATTTTACCTGGTGATCAATATCAATTTGAACGTCACGGTTATTTTATTGCTGATAACTTATCAAAATCTGATGATATTATTTTAAATCGAACTACCACTTTGCGTGATAATTGGCAGTAAATTAAATTAAATTGAAAGCAATTGGAACAACTACATTTGTAATGCTATTTTTTAATGTGTTAGGTGGTACTGGAAAAGGTTTGCTTTTTTCCATCATATTCATCCCCTCTTTATCTAAAACTTTATGACCGCTACTTTTTTGAATATTTTTAGAAATTAAAGATCCATCACCTCCAATTTGGATTTCTATAACAACCTCACCTTGCATTTTTCTGCGCTGAGCAATTCTAGGATACTTCTTATGTTTAGCAATATGAGCTCTTAAGAGATTGCTGTAGTTATTTACCACTTGTGGATTCGGAGACGTTGGAGCTTGCTCGCTTGTCTGAGGAATTTTATTAGTCTCAACCGACTCCGATATCGGCTCAACAGCTGATTCTATTAGAGGATCAACTATAGGTTCTGATACTGGTTCAACAACTGGATCAGGGATGGGTTCTACAATTGGCTTAGGTATCGGTTTAGGTTTTTCTATGGGTTTTGGCTTGATAATCGGTTTTGGCTTTGGTTGAGGAATGACTCTGGGTATTGATTGTTTAACTATTTCAGTATTAAAGATAATGTCGACAACAGGTTGGGGAGTTAAATTAAAATTTGAGATTTGAAATTTCATAAGAAAAAGCGCATGAATGATTAAGGATAATATAATCGCATGCGTTAAATTCAACCCGCTAAAAAAATTGTTATTTTTAGTCATATTCAATATTTTTTCTCAGAGCCCAATAGTATAAAGAATAACCCTATAAAATTTATGGGAATTTAATTTTCAGGAATTTTTCCTGATAAAAAAAAACCCCACCATAAGGTGAGGTTTTTTAATATTAGAAGCCTGGCAGTGTCCTACGTTCGCGTAGAAAAAACTACACTATCATCGGCGCAGAATCGTTTCACTGTCCTGTTCGGAATGGAAAGGAGTGGGTCCAATTCGCTATGTCCGCCAAGCAAACTTTTTTGAGTTAAATGAATAACTCATATCTTTTTCAATATGTTAAGAAGTAAATTAATGTGTTTTGATTGCGTTTGCTTTAGTGTCAACATAACCTTAATAAGTTTTAAGGTTATAGGATCAAGCCTCACGAGCAATTAGTATCAGTTAGCTTCATGCATTACTGCACTTCCACACCTGACCTATCAACGTCCTGGTCTTGAACGACTCTTTAGTGCACTTAAAGTGCAAGGGAAGTATCATCTTAGGGCGAGTTTCACGCTTAGATGCTTTCAGCGTTTATCTCTTCCAGATTTAGCTACCCGGCTATGCCACTGGCGTGACAACCGGTCCACCAGAGATCTGTCCATTCCGGTCCTCTCGTACTAGGAACAGCCCCCTTCAAACTTCCAACGCCCACGGCAGATAGGGACCAAACTGTCTCACGACGTTTTAAACCCAGCTCACGTACCACTTTAAATGGCGAACAGCCATACCCTTGGGACCGACTACAGCCCCAGGATGTGATGAGCCGACATCGAGGTGCCAAACTCCCCCGTCGATATGAACTCTTGGGAGGAATCAGCCTGTTATCCCCAGCGTACCTTTTATCCGTTGAGCGATGGCCCTTCCATACAGAACCACCGGATCACTATGACCTACTTTCGTACCTGCTCGACATGTCCGTCTCGCAGTCAAGCAACCTTATGCCATTGCACTAACAGCACGATTTCCGACCGTGCCTAGGTTACCTTCGCACTCCTCCGTTACTCTTTGGGAGGAGACCGCCCCAGTCAAACTACCCACCATACACGGTCCCCGATCCCGATAAGGGACCTGGGTTAGAACCTAGACAACATCAGGGTGGTATTTCAAGGGTGACTCCACAAGATCTAGCGATCCTGCTTCAAAGTCTCCCACCTATCCTACACAGATGATATCCAAGTCCAGTGTAAAGCTATAGTAAAGGTGCATGGGGTCTTTCCGTCTAACCGCGGGTAGATTGCATCTTCACAACCATTTCAACTTCGCTGAGTCTCTAGAGGAGACAGTGTGGCCATCGTTACTCCATTCGTGCGGGTCGGAACTTACCCGACAAGGAATTTCGCTACCTTAGGACCGTTATAGTTACGGCCGCCGTTTACCGGGGCTTCTATCAAGAGCTTGCACCCCATCAATTAACCTTCCGGCACCGGGCAGGAGTCACACCGTATACGTCCACTTTCGTGTTTGCACAGTGCTGTGTTTTTAATAAACAGTCGCAGCCACCATTTCACTGCAACCCCATCGGCCTTCGCATGTAAAATGCTACAACCTACTGGGGCGTACCTTATCCCGAAGTTACGGTACAAATTTGCCGAGTTCCTTCTCCAGAGTTCTCTCAAGCGCCTTAGAATTCTCATCCTGCCCACCTGTGTTGGTTTGCGGTACGGTCTCAATCTAACTGAAGCTTAGTGGCTTTTCTTGGAAGCGTGGTATCAATCACTTCATGAACAAAAGTTCACTCGTTAACACATCTTGATATTGACTTCCCGGATTTACCTAAGAAATCTATCTACATGCTTGAACCAGGATATCCAACACCTGGCTGACCTAACCTTCTCCGTCCCCACATCGCATTAAATTGAGGTACAGGAATATTAACCTGTTTCCCATCGGCTACGCATTTCTGCCTCACCTTAGGGGCCGACTCACCCTGCGCCGATGAACGTTGCGCAGGAAACCTTGGGCTTTCGGCGAGGGAGCCTTTCACTCCCTTTATCGCTACTCATGTCAGCATTCGCACTTCTGATATCTCCAGCATTCCTCACAGAACACCTTCACAGACTTACAGAACGCTCTCCTACCATGCATATAAATATGCATCCGCAGCTTCGGTTATATGCTTAGCCCCGTTACATCTTCCGCGCGAGACGACTCGACCAGTGAGCTATTACGCTTTCTTTAAAGGATGGCTGCTTCTAAGCCAACCTCCTGGCTGTCTGGGCCTTCTCACTTCGTTTACCACTTAGCATATATTTGGGACCTTAGCTGGCGGTCTGGGTTGTTTCCCTCTCGACAACGGACGTTAGCACCCGCTGTCTGTCTCCCGTAATTGTACTTCTCGGTATTCGGAGTTTGCAATGGTTTGGTAAGTCCTTAAGGACCCCCTAGCCATAACAGTGCTCTACCCCCGAGAGTAAGATACGAGGTACTACCTAAATAGTTTTCGGAGAGAACCAGCTATCTCCAAGTTTGATTAGCCTTTCACCCCTATCCACAGCTCATCCCCAAATTTTTCAACATTTGTGGGTTCGGACCTCCAGTACCTGTTACGGCACCTTCATCCTGGCCATGGATAGATCACTTGGTTTCGGGTCTACACCCAGTAACTAGGACGCCCTATTAGGACTCGCTTTCGCTACGCCTTCCCTATCGGTTAAGCTTGCTACTGAATGTAAGTCGCTGACCCATTATACAAAAGGTACGCAGTCACCCCGAAGGGCTCCTACTGTTTGTATGCATACGGTTTCAGAATCTATTTCACTCCCCTTCCGGGGTTCTTTTCACCTTTCCCTCACGGTACTAGTTCACTATCGGTCGATTACGAGTATTTAGCCTTGGAGGATGGTCCCCCCATATTCAGACAAGATTTCACGTGTCCCGTCCTACTTATCGTTATCCTAGTTCCACACACGGGCTTTCATATACGGGACTATCACCCTCTACGGCCGGACTTTCCATTCCGTTCTATTAACGCGTGTGCTAAAAATAACAGGCTGTTCCGGTTTCGCTCGCCACTACTACCGGAATCTCGGTTGATTTCTTTTCCTCGAGTTACTAAGATGTTTCAGTTCACTCGGTTTGCTTCACATCTCCTATGAATTCAGAGATGGATACCCTTGCGGGTGGGTTTCCCCATTCGGACACTTCCGGATCAAAGCTTGTTTGCCAGCTCCCCGAAAAATTTCGCAGACTACCACGTCCTTCATCGCCTGTAATCGCCAAGGCATTCACCATATGCACTTATTCACTTGATCCTATAACTTTAAAACCTAAGCCCTTTTCTACTTACGTTTTTCCGCATGAGACGGTCATTATAGTTTCTTCTAAAGCTTACTTTAAAAACTCTTTTTATCTAAATATAAAAATTTAGATGCAAAGTGTTGATTTAGTATTTGATTTTGCAATCATTACCCATTTGAAATCATAATCTCATCACAATCTTATGATTTCTAATTTACTTCTTCCATATTGTTAAAGAACATACTAGCTAAAAAGCTAGCCTTAAGAATTTAAATTAATAAACGCTTAAGGCTTACCTTTTTTTTACAAAGAATTGGTGGAGGATAACGGGATCGAACCGATGACCCCCTGCTTGCAAAGCAGGTGCTCTCCCAGCTGAGCTAATCCCCCATTTTAAGTTACATATTAATTAAAACTGGTGGGTCTGGTTGGGCTCGAACCAACGACCCCCGCGTTATCAACACGGTGCTCTAACCAGCTGAGCTACAGACCCTAAACAGGGCCAATTACTTAAATTCTTTGTGCTACCAACAACTGATAAGTGTGAATGCTTATAGAGAGATTTATTCTCTGAAAGGAGGTGATCCAGCCGCACCTTCCGATACGGCTACCTTGTTACGACTTCACCCCAGTCATGAATCCTACCGTGGTAATCGTCCCCCTTGCGGATAGACTAACTACTTCTGGTAAAACCCACTCCCATGGTGTGACGGGCGGTGTGTACAAGGCCCGGGAACGTATTCACCGCGACATGCTGATCCGCGATTACTAGCGATTCCGACTTCATGCTGTCGAGTTGCAGACAACAATCCGGACT
>Ga0209071_1000616_pt1 | contig 16514 bp, 19 predicted proteins | sample CoawatmetaG10DNA_2_FD_187513 | JGI IMG/M metagenome (GOLD analysis project Ga0209071, IMG submission 187513) | Marine microbial communities from the West Antarctic Peninsula - Coastal water metaG108-DNA (SPAdes) (version 2) | ecosystem: Environmental > Aquatic > Marine > Coastal ... | reverse complement strand
CTTTAAATCTAATATTGGCCGTAGCCTCTATAAGGCCTAAATGAAAGAATTTACTCGACCCACCCTAACTACACTTACATAGCAGATTATTTTATGGCCATTTTTAACACCTTAGCAAATAATCCTCAGCTAACCTTATTGATACTGCTGGTGGTGATTAGCCTAATAGCCCTAGTAACAGGCTTAGTTTCCCTTTTGTTAGAGCGCCAAGGAAGCCAACTGTTGCTCCAGCGTCTATCAGACTTGGGTTACCAGCTTTTAGAGCAGCGAGAAGACTACAAAAAAATAGAGAAGCACCAAGTTTTAGCGGCTAAGCACCAGCGATCTACAGACCAAGTATTACAAGATATCTACGGTTTAATTGATACTAATAACCAAAAGTTAGATCGAATCAAAGACCAAGCTAGCCCAAATGGAGCATTATCTACACAAGTGCCAAGCCAAAGTAATTATGAACACGCCATAAGGATGGCTAAAGACGGTATATCTGGCGAAAAAATCCAACACCTGTGTGGCCTCACCGAAGGTGAGGTCACCCTCATCTTAGACCTGCACCAATAAACCCCTTATTCAAACCACTTTTTCATCACCAGGCTTCATACCTTTGAGCCTATAGGTATAAACCAATACCTCTGCTACCAAGGTATAGAGTGACTGCGGTATTTTTTCGTTGATATCAAGCAAGCCTAAAAGCGCTACTAACTCTTCATCTTTTTTAATAGGCACTCCTGCGGCAATGGCAGCGTCAATTACCTTTTGAGCTAAATCACCTTCACCTTTGGCTACAACTAGCGGTACTGGGTTGCTCCCATATTCTATTGCAATGGCCTGCAGTGGCTTTTTCATACATGAACATCCAAAATAGCATGGGCCGGGTTAGGTCTATCTTTACCATCATTGTCTTCCAGTAGCCCCACACTTACGTGTTGCAGGTGTATGCCATGAGACTGCAGTGCCCTATTTAATTGCTGTTTAGAGCTATTTACCAGTGGAGCTAACCACAAGGTATTACTAGCAAAGTGCAAGCTGGCGGTTGCCTCATTAGTGTCCACTACTTGAGTGAGCAACAGATTTATTTGTAAATTACCTAACTCTGGGCCCTGATGAGCAAGGCTAATAGACCACTTTCTTTGACTACGCTGCTGTTCATTTTGCTGCAAGGTGATCATCAAGTATTGTTGGTCAAACCAGGGCATTAACCATTGATAATACACCTGGTTATTAACAAGTGCGTTTAGGGCTTTTATTTGACTAGAATGCAACGCCTCTAACAAAGGCTTAGTCTCATGATCAAAGTCTTCTTCTAAAGCAACTAATTGTAATAAGGATTTAAGGTCATTATTAGGTTTTGCCGGCCCCACTATAGCCCCAGCTCGTGTTTTCCCATGCCCCCTACTTTCGCTAAATAAGCCACTCATCAACAGTGATTTTTTTATATCTAGGGCTTTTGGGTTACCTGGTAATTGCCAGAACTCGTTTAGCAAGGCTAATAATGCAGTTGGCATTTTGGTTCTGGAACCTAGGTTTGATAACCCTTCAGATAAGTGTCCAGACAGCCATTTTTGTAGCGGTGCAAGGCTATCTGGGCGATATAGTAGGCTGCGTAAAAAAACGTTTTGCTCTAATACTGAGGACCTTGGCGACTGTCCAGGTCGCAACAATTCTAGGCGTGGTGGGCGTGAATCTGGATCCACCACTTTAAACAATAATCGTTCACCGAGCTTATGAGCTCCGGCGTTTGCAGCAGCACTAAAAATACTTGCAGGTGTTTCAACTAATAATCGTGGTTGCATTTGTACTACAACCCCCTCCATTACCTGGCCTTTTTTGAGAGTGACTAACGGCATTACAGCGCCTTTACCAAGGTTAACACCTGGCTTGGCCAAGCCATTGGATGGCAATAAAGGTCCGAGCACACTGTTAATCATCTTCCCTCCTTTTGCATTATCGATTAATTAATTATTAGTTAAACTGCGCCTATGAAATGAAGCAACACTGAGCCATTGTCACCGACTAAACAACAACCTGTTATTTATCTGGAAGCAACTCAATGTAGGCACTATTGCTAAGGCTGCCTAAGCCTAGCCTACCGCTCAACCTCGGCTAAATCTAATACCACTTCAACTCTGCGGTTACGCGCGCGATCTGCCATAGATGCATTATTGTTTAAAGGGGCGGTACCTGCCTTGCCTGAAACAGAGATACGCTCTTTAGGAATATTCATCAAGCTAATTAGAGAATCGGCTACAGCCGCTCCCCGAGCTGCAGATAAATCCCAATTACTTGGATATTTACTATATGCCGGTGGTTGGCGGTTGTCCGTATGTCCAATGGTAGTAACCTGACCTTTATTTTTATTAATGGTGTCCCTTAGAGCAACAAGTATAGGCAATACATCAGGGTTAACCTGCGCACTATCATCTGAGAAAATACCTTTTTGCCTGAGTCGAACAATAATTTTAGTCCCTTCTCGTTCTACTTCAACTAAGCCTTGGGTGAGCGCTTCTGAAAGTATCACTTGCAGTTTAGCCACTTCTTGCTTAGCGCGTTGTTGTTGCTGTTGATACAATGTTTCATCTAACTGATCCTGCTTAGACAGCTTAGACAGCTTTTCTTGTACTTTAATGGGCGCTTCAGTAGCTTTTTGGAGATCAGCAATTTTTGCATAAAGCTCTATTGTTGCTTCAGTCACAAAGCCTAGTTCGTTGTCGCTTTCCGCTTCACCAACGCTGCCAGGGCCTTGAAGTTGAACGACAAGCAAGTCATCGCGAACAATTATCTCAACCTGGCCATTGGCCATCTCTTGGGCGAAGATGATTTCTGCTTTTTGTTTTTCGACATCAATATCAAAGTCATTCTTTTTTATCTCAGTTCTTAAGATTAAATCTTTTTGCTTATTATTGGTGGTCTCTTGCTTTACTTGATCTAGTATAGTTATCTGCGCCACAGTGGGGCTAAATGTTTGAGATAATAAGCTAGTACCTTTTGGGGGCTGGGGCGCTACCGCTTCTGCTTGCACACCAAAGGCAGATTTCATAGAGCCCGCTATTTGTTTATACTTGAGCTGCTTGATTTCTGAGAAGGATAAAATTAGTACAAAAAACGCCATTAATAAAGTGGCCATGTCTGCAAAAGTTGACATCCACATGGGGGCGCCTTTTTTGCACACAGGGCATTCTTCTTGCTCTTCCTCTTGTGGGTCGTCTCCTTCCATAAGCCCTTCTCCTTAGACTGCAATCTAACTAACGGCAGCCTTTAATTTTGCGCTCGCTTTGGGTGACAAATAACCTAGCAACATCCCTTCCAAAAGTCGAGGGTTACCCCCTTGGGAGATAAACAGGAGTGCCGAAATAACCATGTCATTGTTAAGCGTTTCTGCCTCCAAACGTTGTTGCAGTTTTTGCATAATCGGCATGGCAATCATATTAGCAATAACCGCACCATAAAGCGTCGTTAGCAAAGCTACAGCCATGGCTGGCCCAATCGTTTTTGGATCAGACATGTTGGCCAGCATCTGTACCAAACCTACCAGCGTACCAATCATACCCATAGCAGGGGCAAAATCTGCCCACGCTTCAAATAAAGCAGCGCCAGATTTACCTCTGCGAATCATCATTGAAGTATCTATGCCCAGTCCTGCTTTAATACTAGAACCAGTTTCGCCATCCACTAACATCCCTACGCCTTTAGCAATAAATTCATTGTCAATTTCCAGACTTTCCAGAGCAATCATGCCATCTTTACGGGCAATAGTTGCGATCTCAACTACCTTCTCAATAAGTTCTTCTGGCTTGTCCACCTTATTTGTAAACGCCTTACCCGCTAGAGCGCCTGCGCCGATAAATTCTGCCAAAGAAGAGCGTGATAATACAACGGCCAAAGACCCTGCAACTACAATAAAAATGGACGCAGTATTGATAAACAAACTTGCGGGCCCACCGATAAGAATACCAATCGAAACAATGGTAAAAGACGCTATAAATCCAATAATTGTTGCAAAATCCATTGAAACCTTCTCTAATTAGTCCGTATTAACAATTGATCTCTGTGCAGTCTTATCGACCAAATATAATAAATGTTTAGTATTAATATTGGGCGACTTATTTAATGATGAATTGATGTTGGCAAGTTGGCTAGCAAATTGATTTAGCTCGTTCACTTTACCTTTTATATCATTATCAGAGGTTTGCTCTACACGGGTTAACTGTGCGCCTACAGTATTAAACTGTGCAGCCGTAGTTTGTGCGAGGTTAAGCATGTTTTGGCGCGCAGACCCAGAGGAAGGTGAAACGCTTACCTCTTGTACCGCTGAGAAGAACCCATCTACAGCGCTAGACAAGCTGAGCTGCTTATCGGCCAATAAGTTTTCTAGCTGGGTAACGTAGCTTAACGTAGATTGATGCTTAGACAGTTGCGACTGGCTGCTTCTTAGGTTTTCTGCAACAAAGCTATCGTAGTTGCGTTGCACACGCACTGCAGTTGAACCATTACCTATATTTAAACCCCCTTCATTTACCGAGGTTTTATCGGCTATGTCTAACCGTTGACGGCTGTAGCCGTCGGTATCTACATTGGCAATGTTATTACCCACAGTCGCTAAAGCCCGCTGATAAGTGCGTACTCCAGAGATACCTGTTGATAATAAATCGGCCATTGTTTAACTCCGCTTGCTAGTTCTATTGTGTTTCTGATGCATCTCTACTTAAGGTCTATTTAGGGTCTATCACCATGGCGGCAGGATCTTGCCTGTCGATAGTAAAGGCCCGTTGCCGCGCAACTGGCAAATCTAGCCCTGCTCCCCCAGCCCCAGCAAGAGGCATACCCGATAATAGCGATTGCACGTTAAAGGATTGGCTTGCGCTTCTCAGTTTTAGTAGTTGCTCTGCTGGCATTGCCATACCTTGGCGTTCAAACTGCTGCTTAATCACATTGGCGATGCCAAGATCGCCACGTTTGGCCATATCTAAGGCCACCTGCTTGTCTGACATGTCTTGATAGGTCTGCACCGCCTGAGAATCAAACATGCCATCCTTAGGAATGGATTTACGCATTTCGGCCAGCATCATTTGTATAAACAAGGCTTCAAATTGTTGTGCTGTTTCATTCAATGCCGCTTTTTGATCTTTCTGGGCTTGGGTGCGCAAGTTTGCTAGACCGGTAAAATCGTTATAGTTATTGGCATGTTGTCTGGTGTTTACGGTCATGGCATTATCTCGTTTCTGGTTTGTGAGGCTAAATAACTATTAAATCAGCACGCAGGCTGCCGCTTTGTTTAAGGGCCTGCAAGATAGATACTAACGCGCTTGGCGTAGCGCCTACAGCGTTCACAGCGTCTACAATGTCTTGTAACTCTATACCTGGGGTAAACAAAAACATGCCGTTAATTTGTTCTTCAATACGTACCTCTGAATTAACCTCATTTGTGGTTTCACCCGTTTGCGAGAAGGCGCTGGGCTGGACCACTTTGTTAGACGTTGTTACCGTTACGGTGATACCTCCATGGGTAACGGCCGCAGCGTCTACTTTTACGTTGCGGCTAATAACAACTGTACCTGTGCGGGAATTGACGACCACGCGGGCTGGTGGCGCCGCTGGCTCTACTTCTAGGTTTTCTACCATGGATAAAAAAGTGACCCGCTGGTTAATTTCTGCTGGTGCTAAAATCCGCGTAGAAACAGCATCTAAAGCGGTGGCGGTGCCTGGGCCAAAGGTGTCATTAATAGAGTTGGCTAATCGACGGTTGGTGGTAAAGTCAGAATTTTTTAAGTTAAGCACAATGAATTCACTGGTTGAAAAAGGTGTCTCAACCATTTTCTCTACCGTGGCTCCGGAGGGTATTCGCCCCACTGTTGGAACATTAACAGTGGCTGTTGTTCCAGCCCCACCTGCAGACGCGCCACTAACAGCTAATGCACCTTGAGCCAAGGCATACACGTCACCATCCACACCCAAAAGGCGGGACATAATTAAACTGCCACCGCGTAAACTAGTCGAGGCGCCAATGGTTGATATAGTCACATCAATACGCTGGCCAGGTTTAGCAAAAGCAGGCAAATTAGCAGTAATCATTACCGCTGCAACGTTTTTTAGCTCTAAGGCATTACGCGAAGTAGACCCATCGTAATTAGAAAGGGTGTCACTCAGGTTTACCCCAAAGCGGGCCAGCATGGATGTCATACTTTGACTGGTAAATGACATTTTACCGTCACCGGTGCCATTTAAGCCCACAACCAAGCCATAACCAATTAGCTGGTTATCACGTACCCCAGCCACTTCAGCCAGATCTTTCACTCGATCAGCATGGGCAAGGGTGGCAATGTGGGCCACAACAATAGTCGTTAATATGGCAAAAATACGGCAAAGTTTCATCAATTTCTCCTTTCTACATCAGCTATTGCAATATCGATGCCAACTTACTACGCATTGATCGGGCTTTTAATAAATGATGCAAACCGTCTAACGTGGCTTAGTTCATTATTCCCATAATGGTTTGCATTAAGGTACCCGAGGTATCAAGGGCCTTAGCATTGGCTTGGAAGTTACGCTGGGCACTAATTAACTTTACGAGTTGTTCTGTAAGATCAACGTTAGATCCCTCCAAGGCGCCACCTTGAATATCACCAAAGCCACCAGACCCTGCTTCACCTAAATCTACAAGGCCAGAGGCATTAGTGGCTTCAAAGCTAGCATTGCCTATCTGTTTCAACCCATTAGGGTTATCAAAGTTAGCCAACATTAATTTGCCCAAGGCCACCTGTGTGCCATTGGTGTAGTTGGCACGCACAACACCACCTGGATCAATGTCCATACCCGATAACTCACCGCGCGGGTGTCCATCCTGAGACAAAGACATGACTGAGAAAGGCGCAGAATACTGGCTAGATAAGGTACCGTAATCTAGGGTTAAGCTTAATGGCTTCGCACCCGTAGTTAATGTTGCAGGGTCGTAAACGATCGCCGCTGTGGGTGCAGTCAGCTTGCCGTCTTGGTCAAACGTCAACACGCTATCAGCTGCAGTAGTGGGGGCGATCAGATTACCATCGATATAGAGCTTAGTGTCCCAGGTATTGGTGGGTGCTGCCGCTGTTGCGTTGGTCGTTTTAAGAAAATACACCGTGGCAAGATGCGGATTTCCTAAAGAGTCGTATGCGGTCATCTGAGTTGACGAGTTAAAGGTATTACTATCATTAGTTGCAAATGCAACTGTAGGTTTAAGAGCCGCATCAGAGGGTAAATTTAAACCTAATTCAACTTTAGAAGTAACTTTTGGCAACCCCCCAGCTGATGTAAGTTGTAACGACTTAGCAGACGTCAGCCCAGTGGCAATTACAGACCCATCCTCACTCACTGGGAACGCTTGAAGGTACTGACCAGAAGAGTCGACGACATAGTTGTCATTATTAATGCTGAAGGAGCCTGCTCGGGTATATACCGTTTCGGTTGCGCTTAGGTCTGGTCGTAAAGCAAAAAAACCTTCTCCAGAGATGGCCAGGTCTAATGCGTTACCCGACATTTCAATACTGCCCTGGCTAAACTGCTGATTGACGTTTTTTAAATAGGCACCGTGACCAATGGCACCGGACGTGCTACTAAATAAGTCACCAAAATCAGCACGAGATTTTTTAAAGCCCACAGTGCCTACGTTGGCTATGTTGTTTGATGTGACACTTAAGTCTGCTTGCGCCGAGTTTAGGCCGGTGAGTGAGGTATAGAAAGACATAGACCGATTCCATATTGATGAGGTTAAATTACATTTATTTAAATGGCACTGAGACGCTATTGGCTAATGCGCTTCACATTATTAAAACTGACATTACCTTGCCCCGATACATTGAGGGTAACCTCACCATTCTTAAGTTGAATACTATTTACTGTGCCATACACTTGCATGGGGGGTGCTTTAGTTTCACCACTTACTAAGGCTGTAGCATTTAGGTGATAGATACCTTCTGGGGCTTGAGTCCCATCAAGTGTTACACCGTCCCATGAAAATTCTTTTGTGCCTGCTAATTGAGACCCAAGGCCTAAACTAGCCATCACTTCACCATTATCTGATGTAATTTCAATACGCACGTCGTTGGCCGCTGTCGCTAGGTCTATTGCACCGCCCAGTTGGCCCCCTTTTAGTTGCGCCAAGTTGCCATCCACTAATGCTTGTTTACCAATCATGGCCGCAGAGTTACTCATTTGTTGGCCCTGATAAATACTCACTAGTCCGTCAATAGATTCTCCCATTTCGGTGATACCGCTAACGGTAGAAAACTGTGCCATCTGCCCCATAAACTCACCATTTTCCATCGGTTTCATTGGGTCTTGGTACTTTAGTTGGGCAGTTAGTAGCTTCAAAAAATCTTCTTGCCCTAACACTGAGGTTCGATTTACTTCACTATTTTGTGTGGACTCGAATGTTCTAAGGTTTTCGGGTATCGCTTGTGCCACTGATGCAACCATCATTATCTCCTTATGTTGTTCTTGTTACCTAGACAGTTACGCCTGCTCAGGCAAACCAAAATGCTACTTGCCAAGCTGCAACGTACTCATCATCATTTTCTTTGTCGCATTCATAACTTCCACGTTGGTTTGGTAAGAGCGTGAGGCGTTAGTCATGTCTACCATTTCTTCTATGGAGTTAACGTTAGACATAAACACATAACCCTCTTTAGTCGCCATCGGGTTTTGTGGGTCGTAGCGCCTTGTATTTTCTCGCTCGCTAACAAAGATGCCGTTCACTTTCACGCTGGCTTCAAAGTTGTCTTGGGTATAATTTTCTATCACTGTTTTAAAAATCGGTTTTTTAGCTTTATACGCTTCATCATAGGTAGAACCCACCACATCTATGTTGGCCAAGTTACTGGCAGTGGTATTCATCCGCACCATTTGAGCATTCATAGCAGAACTGGAAATTTTTAAAGCAGTTAACATTGACATTGTGCTGTTCTCTATTGGCTTAGGGTAGCGCAGTGAGCTAGGCTTGGCTTATTCGCCACGCAAAGCGCTCATGACGCCTTTAATTCGACTATTTAAAAAAGTGGATGTGGCCTGGTAGCGAAGGGAGTTTTCTGTAAACAGATTGTTTTCTGTGTTAACTTCCACTGTGTTGCCATCTATAGAGGCACTATTGGGCATTCGGTACTTAATCATGCCGTCGCCCTGTAGGGCTTGATAGTTGCTCACACCAATGTGCCGGCTATGGCTTGTGCGCATGGTATTGCCTTTCGTGGCTGCCATTACGCTGCTAAAATCAATATCACGTGCCTTGTAGTTGGGCGTATCTGCATTGGCAATATTAGATGCCAATACCGTAGTCCGCTGTTCGCGCAGCATTAAGGCGGTGGCGTGAACGCCTAGTGGATTTTGTAAAAGACTCATAATTGCTCACTACGTTTGTTAACTGTTTAGAGGCCTGAATATGCCCACTACACAGCTACTAAAGCAACGATTGTGCCAATATAAAAAAATTGTTATTTTTCATAATGTTAGAAATTATTTTATGATGTATTTAGTATCCAATATCCACAAGTGGCAAGGCCTTGCCGCTAAGTTAATACCTGGTAAATGGCTGGCATTAGTGGCCTATTTTGGTCTGGCTACAACAGCTTCTCATGCCGCACAGTGGCAGGCCCATGAAGACATTTATCAAGCAGTTAATGCATTTTCTCAACAACAGTTAGGTGGTCATGCCAGCACCACTAAGCTAGACGAACGCAGTCGCTACGCCCTGTGCAAAACTCCACTACAGGTAACACTGCCCTTTAACAACCAAAAAACGGTAAAAGTGGTTTGTGATGAAACCCTTAACACTAACAAACCCAGTTGGTCATTATACCTATCGATTAAAGTGAAAATTAACACCCAAGCCTGGCGTGTAGTGACTGCCATTACAGAACAAGGCACTATTAATGCAAACCAAGTCGCCTTAATGGCTTATACCGGCAATAGTGCTGACACCAGCACCAACTTAATCAACGGCGACACCAACCCTATTGGCAAACAAGTTAAACGCCAGTTAAACCCAGGCCACTGGCTTAGCACTAAGGATTTTAGTCAGTTACAAGTGCTGTGGCGCGCAGCAGAAGACATTCCTCAAGGCAACGTTATTGCCGCAAAGCACTTAACTGCTAGCAAAGAATCTATCTACACCAGCAGCCCTAATGGTGTTACCAACAAGAACCAACTACTAGGCCAGTTAGCAAAAAGGTATATAAAAGCGGGCAAATTGCTAGATAAAAATGATGTCGAAGGTCAGCAACGTGTGGTTATTAGTAGCCAAGCATTAGCTATGGGCAGAGAGCTCATCACCCAAGACCTCGCCATGGCATGGGTGCCAGATCACAAGCTACGAAAAATAGAGTTTATGCGCAAAGAAGCGCTAGTAGGTTGGGTTACCAAACACTATATCGCCAGTAACACCCCCTTAACTAAAGACATGTTACGCCAGGCCTACTTGGTGACTAAAGGTAGCCAGGTACGCTTACAAATTAATTTGGATACCTACCAAATCTCTAGCCAAGCACAGGCTTTGTCTAATGGCAATTTGGGTGATACAGTTGACGTTAAAGTAATGCCCAGTGGCTTAATAAAGCGTGGCTTAGTGGTTGCTAAAGGCCAGTTAGACCTCATTAATTAGACACATCAAAAGGTATGTTAGCGATTTTTAACATTTTATTTAAATTAAATGCTATTTTTACTTAAGTTTTTACTTAGCCTGCCGATAGTAACTGTGAAGATGGAAAGGTAGGTTTAATAAAGTTAGAGGTGAAACGTGAACGAAATCAATCATCAGTATCGAGGAGTAACAACTGGCCGACCAAACGGTGCTGTCGCTCAACCGGCTAATAATACTCAGGGCGGTCAACAACAATCACAAGTAGCGCAAAGTCAGCCTTTGGTACAACAAACTAAAGCAGGGCCGAATCAAGGCGCAGATCAAGTTAAGCTTACACCAGCGGCACAAACGTTACTGCACATGACCCAAGCAAGTAAGGGCATTAGTGACGTTAACCAAGAAAAGGTTGATCGTATTAAACAGGCCCTAGAAATTGGTGAGTTCCCTATTAATCCAGCACGTATTGCTGAAAAAATGACTAGCTTAGAAAAGCTAATTCAAGGATAACCCACCTTTGCTGCCAACACGACAAGACGATTTCAATGGCCACCTAACGCAAGCCATTGCTGATGCGCAGCAATTGCAGAGCACCCTTAACTTAGAATACGAATATCTGAAAAGTAGTGATTTGAAGGCTTTTCAGGAGCTTCAAGCGCGCAAACAGCATGACGTGCAAACCATTCAGCTATTCGATGCGTTGCGCAACCAGTTTTGCACGGCTTCAGGTATCGACAGAGAAGATCAAAACTTTAGCCAACACCTACCTCTATCACAGCAGACAATGTGGCAACAGTTGTTAGATTTATTAGCTGCTTGTGACAAGATCCATCGCACCAGTGATTTTTTTATGCGCATTAAATTAGAATCAATTAATAAAGCGCTGGACACGTTAGAGCTTAATAGCCCAGCAACCAGTACAAACCTATACAACAATTTAGGTAATACCTTTAAAGCTAATATCGGCCGCAGCCTTTATAAGGCCTAAATAACAGAACTAACTTAACTTACTCTATCTAAATTTAAATAGCAGAGCGTTTTTATGGCCATCTTTAACACCTTAGCAAACAACCCTCAGCTAACCTTATTGATACTGCTGGTAATGCTTAGCCTATTGGCTTTAGTCACAAGCTTGGCGGCTCTTTTGTTGGAGCGCCAAGGAAGCCAACTGTTGCTCCAGCGTCTATCAGACTTGGGCTACCAACTTTTAGAGCAGCAGGAAGATTACAAAAAAATAGAGATGCAACAGATTTTAGCTGCCAAACACCAGCGATCTACAGACCAAGTACTACAAGATATCTACGGCTTAATCGATACTAATAACCAAAAGTTAGATCGCATCAAAGACCAAGCTAGCCCAAATGGAGCATTATCTACACAAGTGCCAAGCCAAAGTAATTATGAACACGCCATACGGATGGCTAAAGAGGGTTTGCCTGGCGAAAAAATCCAACACCTGTGCGGCCTCACAGAAGGTGAGGTCACCCTTATTTTAGACCTGCACCAATAGGCCTTATTCAGATCACCTTCTCATCACCAGGCTTCATACCTTTGAGCCTATAGGTGTACACCAATACTTCTGCTACCAAAGTATAAAGTGAGCGTGGTATGTGTTCGTTGATATCAAGCAAGCCTAACAGCGCTACCAACTCTTCATCTTTTTTAATGGGCACTCCTGCAGCAATGGCGGCATCAATAACCTTTTGAGCTAAATCACCTTTACCTTTGGCTATCACTAACGGTACGGGGTTGCTACCATATTCTATAGCAATGGCCTGCAGCGGCTTTTTCATACGTGAACATCCAAAATGGCATGGGGATTGTTGGGTCTACCTTTGGCATCATTTTCTTCAAATGGCCCCACACTTACTTGCTGCAAGTGTATACCGTGAAGCTGCAGCGCCATATTTAATTGCTGTTTAGAGCTATTTACCAATGGAGCTAACCACAAGGTATTACTAGCAAAGTGCAAGCTGGCCATTGCATCATTTGTGCCCACTGCCTCAGTGAGCAGCAGGTTTATTTGCAAATGACCTAAATCTGGACCCTGATGAGCAAGGCTAATAGACCACTGCCTTTGGCTGAGCTGCTGTTCATTTTGCTGCAAGGTGATCATTAAGTATTGCTGGTCAAACCAAGGCATTAGCCATTGATAATACAATTGGTTGTTAAAAAATGCATCAAGCGCTTTTATTTGACTAGAATGCATGGCCTCTACCAAAGGCTTAACTTGGACCTCCAAGTCTTTTTCTAAGGCGAGTAATTGCAATAAGGATTTAAGGTCATTATTAGCTTTTGCTGGCCCCATCATAGCCCCAGCCCGAGTTTTTATAGTCCCCCTACTTTCGCTGAATAAACCACTCATCAACAGCGCTTTTTTTATATCTAGCGCTTGTGGATTACCCGGTGATTGCCAGAACTCATGCAACAGGGCTGACAATGCAATTGGCATTTTGGTGTTGGACCTTAGGTTCGGCATACCACCAAAATGCCTAGATAACCATTGTTGCAGAGGTGCAAGGCTATTAGATCGGTACAATAGGCTGCGTAAAAATGCACTTTGTTCACCCAATAAAGAACTTGGCAACTGTCCAGGTCGCAACAGTTCTAAACGTGGTGGGAGTGAATCTGGGTCCACCACTTTAAACAACAATCGCTCTCCAAGGGCATAAGCTGCGGCGCTTGCAGCAGCACTAAAAATACTTGCAGGTGTTTCAACCAATAATCGGGGTTGTAATTGCACCACTACGCCTTCCATTATCTGGCCCTTGGTTAGCGTAATTAATGGCATTACAGAGCCTTTACCAAGGTTAACGCCAAGCTTAGCCACGCCATTAGATGGCAATAAAGGTCCTTGCACACTATTGATCATCTTTTCACCTTTGGCTTAATCGATTGATTAATTGTTTGTTAAACTGCAGCAATGAAATTAAGCAACACTGAGCCATTGCCACCCACCAAACCGCAACCTACTGTTGGGTGGGTGACAGCTCTATTTAGGCGCTATTGCAAAGGCTGCCTAAGCCTAACCTACTGCTCAACCTCAGCTATGTCTAATACCACTTCAACTCTGCGGTTACGCGCGCGGTCTGTCGAAGATGCATTATTGTTTAGAGAAGCGGTATCTGCCTTGCCTGAAACAGATATACGCTGCTTAGGAATGTTCATTAACTTAATAAACGAATCGGCTACAGCTGCTGCCCGAACTGCAGATAAATCCCAATTACTTGGATATTTACTACCTGCTGGTGGTGGGCGGTTGTCTGTATGTCCAGTAATAATAACCTGACCTTTATTTCTATTAATGGTATCCCTTAGAGCCCTAAGAACAGGCAACGCAGCAGGGTTAAGCTGCGCACTACCATTTGGAAAAGTACCCTTTTGTTTGAGTCGAACAATAATTTTAGTGCCTTTTCGTTCTACTTCAACTAAGCCTTGAGTTAGCGCTTCTGAAAGTATCACTTGTAGTTTGGACACTTCTTGCTGAGCTTGCTGCTGCTGTTGTTGAGATAATAATTGATCTTTCTGCTGCTGTTTAGACAGCTTATATTGCACTTTAATGGGTGATTCAATCGTCTTTTGAGCATCAGCAATTTTTGCATAAAGCTTCACTGTTGCATCATTCACAAAGCCAAGCTCATTGTCACTTTCCGCTTCACCAACGCTACCACGGCCTTTCAGCTCAACAACAAGTAAGTCATCTTGAACAATCACCTCAACCCTGCCATTGGCAATTTCTTCTGCTAAGATAATATCTGCCTTTTGTTTTTCGGCATCAATGTCAAAGTCATGCTTTTTCTTCTCGGTTCTTAAAATTAAATCTTTTTGCACATTATTGGTGGTCTCTTGCTTCACCTGATCTAGTATAGAAATCTGAGACACTGTAGGGCTAAATGTTTGAGATAATAAGCTAGTACCCTTTGGAGGCTGAGGCGCTGCTGCTTCTCTTTGCACACCAAAGGCATTTTTCATAGAGCCTGCTATTTGTTTATACTTGAGTGACTTGATTTCTGAGAAGGATAAAATTAGTACAAAAAACGCCATTAATAAAGTAGCCATGTCTGCAAAAGTTGACATCCACATGGGGGCGCCTTTTTTGCACACAGGGCATTCTTCTTCGTCCTCTTGCTCTTGTGAGTCGTCTTCAACCATATGTTCTTCTCCTTAGACAACCCATTAACTAGTAGCAGCCTTTAATTTTGCACGCGCTTTGGGTGCCAAGTAACCTAACAACATCGCTTCCAAAACCCGAGGATTACCACCTTGGGAGATGTACATAAGCGAGGTAATAACCAAGTCATTGTTAAGCGTTTCTGCCTCCAGACGTTGTTGCAGCTTTTGCATAATAGGCATGGCAATCATATTGGCAATAACCGCACCATAAAGCGTAGTTAGCAAGGCTACAGCCATGGCTGGCCCAATAGATTTTGGATCAGACATGTTGGCCAACATTTGCACTAAGCCTACCAATGTACCAATCATGCCCATAGCGGGGGCAAAATCTGCCCAAGCTTCAAATAAAGCAGCACCAGATTTACCTCTTCGGACTATCATTCCAGCGTCGATTCCAAGCCCTGCTTTAATGCCAGAAGCAGATTCGCCATCCACTAACATACCTACACCTTTGGCTAGAAACTCATTTTTAATTTCCTGAGATTCTAAAGCAACCATGCCGTCTTTACGGGCAATCGTTGCAAGCTCAACCACTGTTTCAATGAGATATTCTGGCTTGTCCACCTTATTGGTAAACGCCTTGCCTGCTAGAGCGCCTGCGCCAATGAAGTCACCTAAAGATGAGCGTGTTAATACAACGGCCAAAGAACCTGCAACGACAATGAAAATGGATGCCGTGTTGATAAACAAACTTGCGGGCCCACCGATAAGAATACCAATCGAAACAATGGTAAAAGACGCTATAAATCCAATGATTGTTGCAAAATCCATTAATACCATCTCCAGTTAGGGCGTACTAACAATTTATCTCTATGCAGTCTTATCGACCAAATATGATCAACATTTAGTATTAATATCGCTATTATCAATATAAGGCGTAATGCCCTTTAAGTTATCTCATAATTGGCTGATAGATTTTGGGGGTAACAATAAGGTAGGTATTGTGAAATCAATCACTTTTTTTCTAATAATTGCGCAGTTATTTGTTAGCCTTACTTGGCATCGTTGCAATACAGGCCAAACGTTTGGGGGTGGGTAGTGTGTTAACAAAAAATTAAAGACGGACGGGTTACAGTTTATGGGAGTATGAGGCTAGCCCCCACTTCTTATGCCATGTTGCTGAGGCATTTTAGGGTTTTTTCATGGCCTTTGGCATGGCTTTTGGCTCATAACCCCTGCAGGCATGACCATCAATACGCATCACTTCTATCATAGGCAACTGACGAGATTTAATAGCAAACAAGCGACACCCTCTTGGAAAATTGGCTTCCCAAGTAATATAAAAGTGCTTACATTGCATACAATTAGGCGGTTGTTTGTTTGTGTTCATTCGACGATTATTTCTGTTTTGTTGAAAAGCCCAACAAATCTAATTGTTCAGATACCACACTGAGAGTTACTTTCTCAGGTTGCTGATTCTCTTCAAGCTCAGAGGCTTCATTACTGTCGCCTTGCTCAAGTTGTTGGTTCGGCTTCGCATCTGTTTGTATTGGCTCTGTTTGACTCACCTGAGTAACCTCTACTTGGGCACCCTGGGCTTCTAAAGCATCTATCTCATCAAACAGTTTCTCTTGCCGCTCTCGTTTTATACGCTTTTCTTCTTGCTCTAAAAGAGATTTCTTAGGCCTGCCATATTCATCCCATACTCGGTAACCTAGCACTAAAAAAAAGAACAGCAAAACTAAGTAACCAAAAAAAGTGCTGAATTGTATCCCTGCTAACCACCAAAGCTTATTGC
>Ga0209071_1000603_pt1 | contig 16822 bp, 27 predicted proteins | sample CoawatmetaG10DNA_2_FD_187513 | JGI IMG/M metagenome (GOLD analysis project Ga0209071, IMG submission 187513) | Marine microbial communities from the West Antarctic Peninsula - Coastal water metaG108-DNA (SPAdes) (version 2) | ecosystem: Environmental > Aquatic > Marine > Coastal ... | reverse complement strand
ATACACCACCATACGCATTAAGTGAATGGGGTGGTTATGATCCAATTACAAATTCAGAAGTTGGAACTGATACAGTTCCTGTAGTAAAGTCATTTAATTCAACTATTTCAGCTAACCGATGCTTAGACAGTAGTACTGCGGGAATAAGAATATTCTGTACAAAATCAGGTAATAGGATAACAATATTCGCAGGTAGTTTTGGTGACGATAATAGTACTTTTTTTGGAGCTGTAACAGCGTTCAATGGTGCGGGTTCTTCATCTGCTATTACTAATGGTACTAATGCAACAGAGATAGGAAGATTAGATGCAAACACAGCAGGCCATCTACCAACAGGTTGTACAATGTCTACTGTAACTGGGACAAATGCTATCACAGGACAAAATTATTTCGTTAATGATGGATTGACTGTACAAACTATAGCACTTGGTGCAAACACTACAACTAACTTAGGTTCTACAGAGATAGGATACCAAGTAAAGGCGGGTGGGATAACAGAGTTTATTACATCAGAAGGAACAGGAAATCTGAATATCAACTTAGGAATTAAGTTTAATTGGACATGGCCAACTTCACCATCAGGTGACAGTTATAATGCAAACGCTACTGTAGTTTGGGTTCATTTACATGCTAGACAACAATTCGGTTCTAGTGCAGGATTTAACAGGTTTAATTCATGTTAGAAACAAATACAACATTTACATTTCAGAGAGATAGTGATAATAAAACCATTAGTTGTACAGTTGCAACGAGTGTATATGATGAAACTTATGTTTATAAAACTATTGCTTTAAGAACAACACCAGATCAAGATGTAGATTTTACAACAGTTCGAATGTTAGATTTTGATAATATGTCAGCACTAGAAACAAAATCATTTAATTATACACTAGAAGAAGCACAACAAACAACAGCTAATCCAGTAGATAGGTCAGGTTCAACACCAGCTAGATACGGTGAATTTGAAGCAAAATACGCAGAAGTAGAAAATATAATAAGAGCTGGTGCAACAATACATGATAACGTAACTTATTTACGAAATAAACACAGAACTTAAAGATTTTAAATACATAAATACATACATAACACGAGGAATTAAAAATGGTTATATGGAAACCCATAACAACAGAAGCTAATTTACACGCTTCAAACGTATCTAATATTGGCTTAAGTCGATATGTCAGATTATTAAATACATCAACAGCAGAAACAGAATTACTTGTCACATTAAAAAATGTTGGAGGTACTGCATTAGGTACATTTAGTGTAGAAGGACAACAAGAAGTTATAATCTATAAAGAACCTTCAGACACATTGATCGGTGGGGCGGCTGTTGAAGCTGTCGGAGTAGCCATCAACGGTAGTTAATAAATATTATGAAAGATCAGAAAACAATAAACAACTTTGTAGACCTAAAAGATGCATTAGCTCAAGTAAGAGCTAATAATCCACAAGCTGAAACTCGATATGAGAAACAAGCTAAACACATGGGTTACACTAAAGATACCAATGTTAAACCTGAAGTAATTAGTGAAGTAAAGAAAAAAAAATATGATGAACCGTTAAAAGGATTTCCTGGCAATGAGATGACAGAAGATGAAATTTCAAGAGCGAAAGAAGTAATAGCATTACAAAAAAGACACGATAGAGAAAAAGAAGACGAAAAAAATGCTATCGAAAAAGAAAAAGAATCAGCTAAAAGAGATGCCGAAAGAGCTAAGAACTCAGCTGAGTCAGTAGAAGAAAAATTTAAACCATATACACTCTCAGGATTTCCAAGAGTTACAGACTTGTATGTTCAATTTAAAAATCGTGCAGATGAAGATGAAAATGGTGTTTCTAAAAAAGCTTTAAAAGATTTTGAAAAAGCAAAGAAAATAGTATTAGATTACAGTAAGAAAAACAAGTTAGATATTAAAGACAGACCAAACAATTCAGTATTCGGTGACCCAAGAGACGGTTCAAGTGCATTTAAAATAAGTATCTTTGCTAAACTAACAAAAGATAAGGATCATGATTTAAAACCCTTGTATGATATGTTATCAAAACTACCAACATCAGAAGATCACGGTGGTGGTTGGGGTCCAGCTATTGAAAAAGCATTAGGTGAAGCTCCTAACTCATCAAGTAGTATGATGCCTCCTAAAGTAGGAAAACAAATACTAAGTATGATGAAACAATTAGTAGATTTGCCATACGGTTCTGATAAATTTAAAATGGTACACAAAGCTATGACAGCATTACAAGACAAACACGCTAGAAAACCAGACGGAAAAGGTAATTGGTTTGAAGAAACTACATTAGACGAAGGTACATGGGCAATCCCTGATACAAGAGATAAGATTATCAAACTGAATGTCTATATGTCAAAACCTGCTAAGTTTACTAAACCAAATCAAATTCGTAAATGGACAGATGGAATCTATGACTTATTCGGTGATGACGGATTCTTTGATGACTTAGGTACGTTAGAGACATTATCAGACCCTAAAGAGAAAACAGATTCACCTGATCAATTTGCTAGAAGTCAAACGAGAGCTGATACTAATAATCTTAAAGTCGGAATGGACTTAAGAGACATTCTAGTTAAAGCATTAACAAGTTGGACTAAAGGTACTATGAAGTTTAAAAACTATCAAGTAACTCATGCACCATCAGATTGGTTATTACCAGTTCAAGAAATGAAGAAAAGAAAGACAGGTAAACTTAAATTTAAGATGAGTAAACAAGTGAAATTTGAAATGAAAGAAGGATTTGCATCTCAAACAAAATTTAAATTAAAATCAAAACAATATCCTAGAGCTCTACCGATAGTAACAGAAGGTTACGGTACAAGACATGCAGATGTTAGTGATATATTAGAAGCTTGTAATTCATTCGGTATGATTACTGAACAAGAGTTACAGATTCAACAAATAGAAAAAACACTAGGTAAACAAGGATTTATAACATACAATAAAGCTGAACTAGCTGATATCTTTGAAGAAAGAGAAACAGAGAGAATGATATTAACATTAGAATCATTAACGGATGATGTTGGTATAACAGAATACGATAGAACTACTATTGATAAAGCTTTAGAAGAAGAATTAAATGTGGAATTTGTAAAACCAGACGGAATGAAAGCTGTCGGACCTGTTCTTAAGATGAGTGGTAATACATACAATCTTAAAGATATGCATACAGGCAAATCATACACATACAAATATATAGAAGAGGCGATGAAGATAAAAGATATCTTCAAGAAACATAAAAGAGAACTTACAAAAGCATACAAAACTGGTGATTTATCATTCTCATCATCTGCAGGCAAGAAAGCAGAAGATGACTTAACGCAGTGGGCAATGAATAACAATGGAATTAAAACTGATAACCCAGATGAGTTTTTTGATTGGTTGTCTAGTAACCTCGAAGATATAGTCAAAGGTAAAATAAGAGAAATGAACGAGGACAATAACATGAAAACATTTGGACAAGTAATATCAGAAGCTAAGTTTCCTAAGAAGTTAGTGAGACAAGCTGGTGGTATAGCATTCGACAAGAGATATGTCGGTGGTAATATGACAGGAGCAATTGCTGCTATAGAGAAATTAAAGAAAGGTCTATCTCAAGACAAAGATGTACAAGCAATGTTAAAACTTTCAAACGAGTCATTCAACAATGAATTCTACAAAGGTATGACAGAAGAAGATAAGACAGCTTATCAGAAGTTCTTTCAAAAAACACTTAAACAGTTTGGAGTTCAATCACCAGCTGAATTAGAAGGTGATAAAGAGAAAGAATTCTATAACTATATTGATAAGAATTGGAAAGGTGACAATGAGAAATCAGAGTCAGTAGAAGAAGGTAAGTTCTCAGCATATTCTGATTTACTAATCATGAAAGCTAGAGTAATTGAGAAAGAAGGACCTAAGTCTGATAAAATACCAGCAATCGATTCACAAATCAAAATAGTAATGAAAAGACTAGGTATTAAAGAGACAACTTCAAAGAAAGTTGACGGTAGGATTAAACCATTTAAAGAAAAAATGGCTAAACTAGGATACTTAAAAAGATAATGATTGATGAAGGCAGAAGAGCTCCAGATTTGGGGATGCCTAATCAAGCAGGAAACAACTTGCTTTATGCATTAGTTCAAAAGGCTAAGACAAAAAGAGAGTTGGAAGGTATGATTGATAAACTAACCAAGAAAATGGGTGGTAAGTACAAGGATGCCTCAGATGAACTAATTACTAGAGCCGCTCTTGACGCATTTGACCATAAAGGTAACAAAGGTGAACAGGGTAAGGCAGATAGAAATGTATTTGTTCAAGTAAAGGGAGCTGCTGACCTTCGAGGTGGTAGCGAAATTAAACTAGATGATAAAAGTAGTGTTAAAATAAATCAAAAAGATGCTAACAATATCACCAAAAAATTAGAGAAACTTAAACCAGCTCAACGACTACAAGTTCAGAAAGCGATGGCTAAAGATAAAAAGTCGTTTGAGAAATTCTTTAAGATTCTTAATGTATAAATACATATAAGAAACAAATTTAAATATCGGGAGATAAAATCATGGCATTATGGGGCGCAAGCGATTCAGATGAATCAAAACCAAAACATTTGACCACAGCACAGAAGAAAGAAGTATTCGCTTCCGAGAAAGGTTGGGTCATAGAAGCTGGTTCTGCACAAAGCGGAAACAGTAACACATCAGCGAAACCAATCGTATTAGTAGCAGGCGGAAGCTTTGCTATATCACTAGGAAAAGCAGATATAACAGAAGTAGAATTCGTAAATACAGTAGCTTTAGATAAATCAGCAGGATTTACACTAAACATGAGAGTAAGATTCAACGAACCAGTAGTAGTTACAGGAACACCACAGTTCTTAGTCACTAATAATACTGCTTCAGGTAGAAACTTAACTTGTGATTACTTATCAGGTAGTGGTACTAACGAATTAATATTTACAGAACCAGTAGCAGCAAACAACGCAGCAACAAACGCAAGTGATGTGTTGAAAGTTGTAGCTAACCCTGTTTCTTTAAACAGTGGTACTATTCTTGATACAAATCCAGATGGAATCGGAGCTTTTGCTTTTGAAGCAGCGAGTGGAGGATTCAGTTCTTTCCCAACTGTAACACTAGTTAATCCAGTATCATCAACACATACTACAGTTGCAGCAGTCGGAGCGGTAACAGCTAAGATTCAAACAGTAGTTATTCATACAGCAGGATCCGGACACGCAGTGAATGATGTTCTTACTATAGCGAATGGTTACGGAACAGGTACTAACGCGACATTTAAAGTAACAGCTATCTCAGGTGGCAGTTCAACAGGACCAGCTTCAGCATTACAAATAGTTAATGACGGTGCATATACAGCTATCGCTACTAATACTACAACAGGTAATACTAACATTGCTACTCAGTCAACTACAGGATCAGGTTCTGGTACTAAGTTTACAGTAACATTAGCAGTAGAATCATGTGTAGTAACAACTAAAGGTATAGGTTATACAAATAACCCATCAATTACTATCTCAGCAGTAGCAAGTCACATTGGAGCAGGAGTACAGAACGGTTCTTGTACAATGGCAGGACAACCAGCGACTATTACTTCATCCGCAGCGATCGGAACAGGTGCTGGAACATTAGCAGTAGTAGCGTAAATAGGATAAAATTATGAAAGGTTTCAAAACTTATATAAACGAAACTCATCATTCAGGAGGGATATCATCAGATGTCCCTGCTGATTACTTTATGTTAAATAAAGAAGATGTTAAAGTGAGAGTTAATACATGGTTAGAAGGATGCTCAAACATGTCATACATGTCTGTAGAAGCAGCTCTATCCCAATTAGCCAATAAAGTACAACAACTAGGTCTAACATTCGAAATGAGTGAACAAGACTTCGGTCCAGAAGGCGAGATTACATTGAATGTTCATCAATTTGGTGAAAAACACGATCCAGCAGGGACTCATGTTTTAGTACCAACAATACCTGAAGGTATGACTATGAGTATATCATACAAATCATCATCAAACGGATACATGATATCAGCTAAATTGAACTAGTTTTCGTAAGTACTATATACTTACATGATGAATATTTTTGAAGAACTTAATGAAGAGAATTTTACTCTCTTTGCAATTAGATTTTATGACAATCCACAATGTACTTCTACTGAAGAGTTCTATGAAGATATCAGAAGATTTAGATATCTTAAACGACTTCTAAAAAGATACACAAAGACAGGAGAGTTGAGAGAACGATTGATTCTTAATCATCTTATTGTGCTTTGTAATCTATTCGGTGTAGAGAATACAATACGAATGTTAGAGTTTAAGATAGATATAGAACATTGGCCAACATTGAAGACTTGTCTTTTGTACTTAGAATATATTGATGAGACATGGAAAACAGAAATTCCATTAGATGAAGAAGTAACAAAACGAATGAGAGAATTATAATGGCAAGCAGAGCTATAGACACGGTTATTACATTTAGAGTATTAAAACTCTTAACTACTAAATGGGAAGATCAAGAAGCCTTTAAGTTAGGAATTATTGACGAAAAAGGTAAACGAAACAAAACAATAAAAATAGACACTACAGAAAGAAAGGAAGCATTTACATTTCTTCATAGACTTGTGTTCAATCTAAAAAGACTAATTGAAGTATTACCTGGTGGTAAGAGTAGATTAGGTTCATATGCAGCAGCATTGTTTCTTATCAAAGAACATGCTGACTTATCAGGTTCTAAATTAGATAAAGAAGTATTTAAATACTTACAAGAAGCTAATCTATTGAGTGAAGACTTACTAGAAGAATTTATACCAATAACAAAATTAGAAACAGAAAAAACATTTCAACTTACTCGAAATATGATTATCAATGAGACATCAGATGCAGAGAGAGGTGATACTTTAATTCATTCAGGTTCAAGACCTGCAGGGAAAGTCTACGGTATCAGTTTATTTAGAATGTACAATGTAGACAAAGAGGCCATGATGATATGTTCTGGTCATGATTTAAAATAGAAAGAGAAATATATAATGATTAATGTTAATTACTTAACCCTACCCCAAACACCTGGTCCAGACTTTAAAACTACAGATGCCTTCAATGGTCGAAAAGTTATTCTATTCGGACTACCTGGTGCATTCACACCAACATGTTCTTTAAAACAACTACCTACATTTGATGCTATGCATAGTCAGTTTAAAGAGAAAGGTATTGAAGACATCTATTGTGTATCAGTCAATGACGGATTCGTTATGAATGCATGGTTTAGAAAACAAGAAGTTAAGAATGTAAAATATATAGCTGACGGTAGTGGTCAGTTAACAAAACAATTAGGTATGTTAGTATCTAAAGACAATATAGGATTCGGAAAAAGAAGTTGGAGATACGCTGCTGTTATAAATAATGGTATAGTAGAACAAATGTTTGCTGAGGAAGGGATGTGTGATAATCATAAGGATGACCCTTATGATATTTCAAGTCCTGAAAATGTATATGAGAAATTATAAAAAAGAATACGAAAATTATCATTCAAGACCTGAACAAAAGGTTAGAAGAGCTGCTCGTAATACAGCTAGAAAATTACTTAAAGATAGAGCTGGTATAGAAGGTAAAGATGTACATCATAAGGATAACAATCCTTTGAACAACGACAAAAGTAATCTATCAATCGTCACACAAAAATTCAATAGAAGAGAACCTAGACTTAGAGAGAAGAAACTCAAAGAGTGGTTAGAAGCAGCTGATATACAAGAAGCAATAGATATCAAGAAAGCTCTATCTAAGATCAAAGGTCTAACTAAGAAACAAATACAATCATTACAATCAATACCAGCTGGTCAGTTACAAGTTATTGTACAACAGTTGAGTGGATTAGTAATGGGTGAAGTCAAAGAGTATATGGATACATTCGAAGAAGAGATGGGTACTGTAACAGGTCCTGGTATCGCTGGTACAGGTGACGATAGTTCAACTGTAATAGTTAGAAAGAAGAAGAAGATGTTAAAGAGAATGAGAGATACTATAGACTATAATAAAAAAGGTGGTCATAATGTTCGGTAAAGTATGGGGGTTTATTATTTGGGCATGGTTACGACTAATGCGCGTATTTGAAGACCATAAGTACTTACATGTAACAAAAACAGAATACAACTCAGAAGGGGAAGTAGTTGATGTTATAGTTAGAAGTTTTACTGTAAGAAAGTTTTACAAGTGTACAAATAAACACATGAGTTTTAGAACATACGATAACACCTATGTCGAACTAAAAGCAGCACAACCAATGGATTACATGACAGAAACCATAGTAGGTAAAGTCAAAAGATTTGGTCCGACTTCAAAGAAATCAATAAAGAGATAATATTATGCAACAATTCTTCATAGCAATCATATTAGTACTAGGAATAGCTTCTTGGTATTTGTTCTCAGAAAATCAAACACTAACATTCAATAATCTACAACTAAAAGTAGCAATTGAACAACAAGAAGATGCACTAGAATCAATCAAACAAGCATACGAGAAACAAGGTGATTCTCTTAACGGTATGATTAATAAGAATGCACAGATAGAAGCTGAAAAGAATAGATATATGGATGTATTTAAAAGACATAATCTAAACAAATTAGCTATAGTAAAACCAGGACTATTAGAGTCCAAAGTAAATAAAGGTACAAAGAATGTATTCGATACCATTGAAAAAGATAGCCGTGAACTGGACTCGCTTGACGATCCTACCGGCGATATTAATCCTAACAACTAGTTGTTCTATATTTGGTGGTAAAACAGCACCAATTACAGTATCATCAAAACCGATAGAGATTAACATTATACAACCAAGTATGCCTAGAGGTATAGACTTAGAAGACATCAAGTGGAATGTCATCTCAACAGCTAAGATAACTAATCCGTGTGTTAAGAACTCTGAAGGTAGTGAAAACCCAGGTAAGAGAGAGAAGTTAGAAGATGGTTCATGTGCTAATGGTAAAGAACATCCTGAATGGAAAGAAGGATATACATATCTTGACAGATTCCTAGAGACAAACAAAAAAGACAATAACGGAGATATCGTATTCATGGCTATCTCTATAAGTGACTACGAAGTAATGAGTGGCAACATGCAAGAACTAAGACGATACATTCGTGAAGTTCAAGAAGTTGTCGTGTACTACCGTAACGTTACAATCAATGATAAACCTGCCGTTGGAGCAAAAGTTAAACTCAAAAACTAACTTGACAATATACGGGTTTGCTGTATAATAGATAGTATATAAAGTGTTTTGGGTGAACAATGTTTTGGGTTGATAAAAAGTATTTACGACTAGTTAGTTCTAGGTTTAAGAATTCTTCATGGAAAAATGAAGACTTGTTAAATCATTCGTGTCCGTATTGTGGTGATTCTGAAAAGAACGAACACAAGGCAAGAGGATATCATTTCAAACTAAAAGAGACATTCGTATATAAATGTCATAATTGTTCTATATCGAAAGCTTTCAGTAAGTTTCTCAAAGACCATGACACAAAGATGTATAACGAGTATTGTGTAGAGAAGTTCTATAAGAAAGAACCAACTCTATTCAGTACTCCTGTCATAGACGTATCAACTAAACCAGTATTCAAGTCCGATCCACTAAAGAAAGTGGGTTGTGTACCTGCGATAGAATCACAGGTTGCAATCGATTATCTCAACATGAGACAGATTCCAAAACATAAATGGGACGAATTATACTATGTTGATAATTCACAATCTCTAACTTCATTAGACCATAAGTATAGTGACAGAGTATTTGGAAATGATCCAAGATTGATTCTACCTTTCTATTCAAGACAGGGGAATCTAGTTGGAATTTCAGGTAGGGCTCTTAATAACAATAAACTTAGATATCTAACATTAAGATTTGACGATAACGAACCACTTATTTACGGTTTACGAACAGTAGATTACAATAGAACAGTTTATGTTACAGAAGGACCCATAGATAGCTTGTTTCTTCCGAACTCTATAGCAGTCGGCGGAAGTGATTTCTCTAAATTAAAATCGATAGTACCAACAGAACAAGCTGTGGTAGTGTTTGATAATGAGAGAAGGAATCCTCAGTTAACTAAGTTAATGAGACAAGTAATTGAAGATGGCTTTACGATATGTTTTTGGCCTAAGACTATAAAACAAAAAGATATAAATGATATGGTGTTAAACGGATTGTCACCAAGTGTAATAGAACAAACGATCAATAATAATAAATTTTCGGGGTTATCGGCAAAGATGACTCTGAGTGACTGGAGTAAGATAAGTGGGTGAAGTAGTTAGTAGAGTAGTAAAGAGACACGGTGAATTAGAACCAATAGATTTAGAGAAAGTACATAGAATGGTAGAAGCAGCTTGTAAAGATGTTTCAGGTGTATCAGAGTCAGCAGTAGAAATGAACTCTGGTTTACAGTTTTATGATGGAATTACATCAACAGAGATACAAGGTATCTTGATTAAATCAGCAGCTGATCTGATATGTTTGGAAACACCGAACTATCAATATGTAGCAGCTAGATTGTTGTTGTTTCAAGTAAGAAAAAGTGTGTTTAACACTAAATGGAAAGATTCGAAGATTTATCCTCCCTTGAAGGATATCATTATAAGAAACATCAACACAGGTGTCTATGATGATAAACTTGTCACATATTATAGTGATGACGAGTGGGATAAGTTAGATAGTTATATGAAACACGATAGAGATATGATGTTTACATATGCAGGTTTAAGACAAGTAGTCGACAAATACTTAGTTCAAGACAGAAGTTCTGGAATGTTGTATGAGTCACCTCAATATATGTATATGTTGATAGCTTCTGTTTTATTCAAAGAATATCCAAAAGAAACGAGGTTATCATTTGTTAAAAGATACTACGACGCAGTCTCAACATTCAAAATCAATATTCCAACGCCTATTATGGCAGGTCTTAGGACTCCTCTTAGACAGTTTGCTAGCTGTGTACTGGTTGACGCTGATGACAGTCTTGACAGTATTTTTACTAGTGATATGGCTATTGGTAAGTATGTGGCTCAGCGTGCGGGAATTGGTATTAATGCTGGAAGGATTCGAGGATTGGGTTCAAAGATTCGAGGAGGTGAGGTTCAACATACGGGAGTCATTCCTTTTCTTAAAAAGTTTGAATCGACAGTTCGTTGTTGTACTCAAAATGGGGTTCGAGGTGGTAGTGCGACGGTTCATTTTCCGATTTGGCATCAAGAGATTCAAGACATACTTGTCCTCAAGAACAACAAAGGTACAGAAGACAACAGAGTAAGAAAACTAGACTACTCTATACAGTTATCTAAGTTATTCTATGAGAGATTCCTTAAGAACGAAGAGATAACACTATTTTCACCTCATGAAGTACCAGGACTATATGAAGCCTTTGGTACAGACAAGTTTGATGAACTCTATGAACAATATGAACGAGCGTACTCTGTACCCAAAACAAAGATAAACGCTCAATCGCTGTTCATGGAGCTACTCAAAGAGAGAGCAGAAACAGGTAGAATCTATATCATGAATATAGACCATTGTAATACACATAGTTCATTCGTAACAGATGAAGCTAAGATTAACATGTCTAACTTGTGTCAAGAGATTACATTACCAACTGAACCTCTACATACGATTAATGATAAGAACGGAGAGATAGCTCTCTGTATTCTATCTGCTATCAATGTAGGTCAGTTAACTAGTGATTTCAAAGAACTACCAGAACTATGTGATTTAGCTGTTAGATCATTAGATGAAGTAATTGATTATCAACAGTATCCTGTAGAAGCGGCTAAACTATCTACAGAAAATAGAAGAAGTCTAGGTATCGGTTATATCGGTCTAGCACATTTCTTAGCAAAGAACAAAGTCAAGTATAGTGACCAAGCAGCTCACGACTTAGTTCATAGATTAACGGAACACTTTCAGTACAACTTGATTAAAACATCAGTTGAACTAGCTAAAGAAAAGGGTCCATGTGGGTATGTTAGTCAGACTAAATACCATAACGGACTATTACCAATTGACCACTACAAGAAAGAAGTAGATGAAATTAGTAATGTTCCTCTAGAGTGTGATTGGGAATCACTAAGAGAAGAAGTAAAACTTCACGGTATTAGAAACTCTACACTAAGTGCTCAGATGCCTAGTGAGAGCTCGTCAGTTGTTTCGAATGAGACAAATGGTATAGAACCACCGAGAGATTACTTATCAATTAAGAAGTCTAAGAAAGGACCTCTTAAACAAATTGTTCCTGGATATCCTCACTTAAAGAATAACTATACATTACTATGGGATCAACTTAATAACGCAGGTTATATCAAAGTTGTAGCAGTAATGCAGAAGTTCTTTGATCAAGGTATATCAGGTAACTGGTCTTATAATCCTGAGAATTATGAGAACAATGAAGTACCGTTATCAGTAATGGCAAGAGATATGTTAGACACATACAAATATGGTTGGAAGACATCTTATTATCAAAATACATACGATTCTAAGACAGATGAAGACATAGAAGTAGATGCTAAAGATGCTATAGCTAATGATGGTTATGAAAACGAGGAATATTCCTCAGAAGAAGACGACTGCGAGGCGTGTAACATATAATGACTGTATTCAATAAAGAAAAAGTAAATACTTTAAAACAACCAATGTTCTTCGGTGAAGAACTCAGCACGCAAAGATATGATGAATTCAAATATCCTATATTTGATAAACTCACACAAACACAATTGGGGTACTTTTGGAGACCAGAAGAAGTATCACTACAGAAAGACAGAGGTGATTATCAATCACTAGATGAAGGACAAAAACACATCTTTACTTCGAATCTTAAATATCAGACACTATTAGATTCAGTACAAGGTCGTGGTCCAGCATTAGCACTACTGCCGTATTGTTCTATACCAGAACTTGAAGGGTGCATACTTGCTTGGGACTTTATGGAATCTATACATAGTCGTTCTTATACCTATATTGTGAAAAATCTGTATTCAAATCCTGTAGAAGTATTTGACACTATTTTAGAGACAGACGAGATTGTCGCTAGAGCAGAGTCAGTTACTAAAGGATATGATGACTTCATAGATTACGCTATGAGGTGGAAATTGGGTCAAGTGAATGATGTAAGAGAGTTAAAGAAACGATTCTATTTGATGATGATATCTATCAACATCTTAGAAGGGGTTAGATTCTATGTATCATTTGCTTGTACTTTTGGATTTGGTGAGTTGAGACTTATGGAGGGGTCAGCTAAAATAATAAGTCTGATAGCTCGTGATGAGTCTCAACACTTAGCTATATCACAACACATCATTAAAAACTATCAAAAGTTTGAAGGTGACAAAGAAATGATATCTATAATGAAAGAATGTGAAGAAGATGTCTATGACATGTACAGAGAAGCTGTTCAAGAAGAGAAGGATTGGGCAAAGTATCTATTTAAAGACGGTTCTATGATAGGATTGAGTGAAGCTCTACTATGTCAGTATGTCGAATGGATTGCTAACAAGAGACTTAAAGGTATCGGTATGGAAGCTATATTTGATCAACCAGCAAGAAACAATCCATTACCTTGGACTAAACATTGGTTATCATCTAGAGGACAACAAAATGCTCCTCAAGAGACAGAGATAGAATCATATATCATTGGTGGTATCAAACAAGATATCAACGAAGACTCATTCGGTGACTTTACACTATGAGAGAATTCGGATTAGTGATATTTGGGTGTTCAGTATTCATGTTATTTTTCGTGAATCTTGTATATCCTAACGTTGAAGTCAAAGGATATCCTAGAACATCAAGTTGTTCAGGTATGTGTTATGCTGAATACGTTAAACTTAACGGTACAGTAGCAGAGATAATAGAAAAAGAGAGAGCAGTAGCATCTCTAGATGAGTTTAGTGAAATAAAAGGATTATGGGCAGGTTGTGCTGCATGTCACGGTCAAGAAGGTCAAGGTATGTCAGTATTTCCTAAATTAGCAGGTCAGTCAGCTGACTATATATCTAATAGACTCAATTCATACAGGAATAGAGAGACAGTAGGTGGTATGAGCTCAACTATGTGGGCACAAGCAGGTATGTTATCAGATAGTGACATCAAAACACTTAGTAAATTCATAGAGGTAGAACTATGATTGTAGAAATATACAGTAAAAACGATTGTCCGTATTGTGTTTCAGCAGAATCAATCTGTAAACAGAATCCTATACTGATAGATTACACGAAATTCATGTTAAATGAAGACTTTACAAGAGAACAACTCTTCGAGAAGTTTCCAACAGCTCGTACATTCCCTCAAATCGTCATAGATGACGAACCTATCGGTGGATTTACAGAGTTTAAAGCAATAATAGACAATAGACGTAACAAATACAAGAACAATACGTTCTTTGTTGAAGAATAATGACTAGTCCTATCGTACATCATGACGAAAACATCATAGAACTCTTTTGTGATGAGTGTAGTGCTGATTTCTCGATAGAACATGAGATGGGAATAGACTATATACCACACTTTTGTGTGTTTTGTGGTCATCAAATATATGAATGGGAAGAACAAATAGATTATGACAAAAATTCAGAAGACGAAGTACTCGGATAACCTCAAAAGTTACTACATATTTACTGTAGGACTTTGTATAGGTATTATTGGGTCAACACTTATCATGATGTCGTTGATCATGATACAAGATAAACAATATCAAGGATGTATGAACGACAATGTAAGTTATCACGGTCATTGTATCGATACATCACCTCAGAAGCCATATAAGACTCCTCCTGACACACTTCCAAGAGAACCCGGCATTCCATATCACTTAGTACCATTCTTCGTATGAGTCTAAGAGAAGCCTTACAAACAACGACTACACAATGTTCGGTGTGTGATACGAGTATACTCATAAAGAGTATCAAATATCATACAGCAGATCATTTAAAGATATTCTGTGGACCAGAGTGTAGTCTACAACATCATAAACAAGAGAGTAAAACATCATGATAAACAAAGACCCAGGTAACAGACATTTCTACATCAGTATGATCAAGAGTGTCATTCGATTCGCAGCAGGAGTCAGTCTTATGATCGGTTCTATCTATACAGCAGGACTTCTACTTATAGCAGCTGAAGTATTTGGTGTGATCGAGGAACTATAATGGCGAAGAGAGAAGTAAGACAGGATGGTATGTTACAAGATGTAGATATCATCATACGACTTAGTTACACGGATCAATCATCTGTAGCACCTTTACAACCGAGTATGAAACAAGTCAAGAAAGACTTAATCAAGAGAATAGAAGATGACAACTTCTGGTATGAGAGTGTTAGAACAAGTAAGTACAAGTACGGATATCGTAATAGAACTCATATCAAGGTAGAAAAATGATGCATCACATAGTGTTAAGTGCCTTCGATAAACAAGTAAAAGATGCTAAGAAAGCATTCAAAGACTATGAAGAGAAGACAAGTGCTAAAGTCAAAGTCAATGAAAAGATCATGATACAGTCAGAAGAACAGAAAGAATACAACGCGCAACAGTCATCTAACCGTAGGCACGAGGTTACGACCGGAATTACAGATACAGACACATATAGTAAAGAAAGAGAAGAGATACAGTTAGAGTTCGACTTTAAATGGACTCTCAATAGGACTCCTTACTAAAACCATACATACTCTTTATAATGGCAATAAAGAGATATACAGAATCACAAAACATACGATTTGAAGTTCACATAGTAGAACTCATAGACGAAGCTTTGTCTTCAGATTGGTGTAAGACACAAGGATTCAATCGATCAGACTTGATAAGACATCTAGTGAGAACAGGTCTAACTAACTTCGAGAGACAACAACCCAAGAACAGACAGTTCATCAACGAACTAGACAGAGACACCTCTTCAGTAGGTAATACAGAGTACTCAGAGAAAGAATACAAGAATCTCTTTGAGTAAACAGTAATAGAACACAAATCAATAGTGTAAATAGACGCGTATGACAACGAAGACGAACCGAGTCCCTAAACCCAGAAAGAAAAAGACTTCAGAGAAGAAACAGCATCGAGTTTATTGTACATACTTCCCCGATAACAGATACTACATTGGATACTCAGGTAAGACAGACAAGCTCTTCGAGAAGTACTACGGATCCTCTAAGTTAGTAACAGAGTACAAGGGACAACTAGAGAAAGAAGTAATACTCATCACACCGAATAAGAACGAAGCGAAGATGCAAGAGTTTCTCTTACAATGGCAGTGTAGACGCGATGTGTTGTGTTTAAATGATATGATACATCTAAGACTTAGACTTAAGTACTTAGAGTCGTTTAACGGCGTCGTGTGGAGTCCTAGACATAGTTCCGATTGTTTCGTCGGTACTATCCGCGGAAAGTATCAGATACGCGAATAGCCCGCTCCTGGACGGTCATTCTATTCGGTAGTTGTTCAGTACAACCAGACTATTCTTTTAGTGAAAGACTTTGTCAGTACCGTTGATTACAATCGAATCAACTTCCCAGTTCCCATCATCTATCTGTATACCGGTTCTACTTAGAACAGACTCACACATAAGAGTCCAAGACTCATTGATGTTGATCTTATCACTAGCTAACTGCATCTCTTTACCGTTCAGAGATATCTCTTGTGGGTATGATGTAGCTAAGTGTGTTAGTTTTAATCCTTGTTTCATAGTTTGTTTCCTCATTATATACATAGTATATCATTTGTGTACCACCGGTGTCAACTCTTATAGTATCAGTAGTACCGGACACCGGAGTCATACTGGGAGGGAGAGGGGG
>Ga0209071_1000580_pt1 | contig 17197 bp, 14 predicted proteins | sample CoawatmetaG10DNA_2_FD_187513 | JGI IMG/M metagenome (GOLD analysis project Ga0209071, IMG submission 187513) | Marine microbial communities from the West Antarctic Peninsula - Coastal water metaG108-DNA (SPAdes) (version 2) | ecosystem: Environmental > Aquatic > Marine > Coastal ... | reverse complement strand
TGCCTGCGTCTTTAGCGCTTTTTAATGTTCATGTCTAGGTCGCTAAAGCTTTGTGATGCTTACTAAAAATACTACTAATATAAGCCTATCCACGCTATAGGAAGATGTCTGATTTAAGCCTTGCAGCAGTTTTTAAGGTACTTAATGGATGTTAGAGCGTGTGGGAAGATGGTTTTCATACCTGAGTAAAATACATTGTGCTGGGTTCTCACAACAAACCCGCGGGCGATGTGATTGCGTACGAAGAAAATCATCATCACCCCAGGCACCAACGAAAGTACGGTCATAGCCATGACTAGCCCCCAGTCCGTTTGAAAAGAGAAAAGCGAACTAATGGCTTGGGTAATTGGTTTGCCGCCAGTAACGGTCAGTATTCGAGCTAAGACGACCTCGACCCATGAAAAAATGAAACAAAAAAATGCTGTAACCGCCATGCCAGGGGCCAATGCGGGAATTAGAAATCGCATAAAAAACCCACTGCGGCTGTGGCCATCAATGAATGCCATCTCATCGAAGGAACGAGGGATTGCGGTAATGAAGCTTTCTAGAATCCAAATCGTAATCGGCAAGTTGAAGACGGAATGAACTAGCGCAATGCCAACCGGTGTATTCACAAGGCCAGCGCGGGCAAAAAGTATGAAAATCGGCAGCGACAAAACTACAGGTGGTGTGACTCGAAATGCCAGCAAAAAAAACAAGAAATGTCGGTCACCAACAAAAGTCTTCAATTGTTAAAGGTGAACTTAAACCGAAGCCCATGTAATTATGGACAAAATGGCTAGCCATTATTGACTAGAGTGTACACTGGCCAAGCAATAGGCCAGCGCTATAATAAATATTATAAAACGGTTAAATAAAGGTTATTCAAAACATAAGACTCCAGAGTATAGTGCATCTGCACTTCATGCCACTAGGCTTAATTAGTGATTGTTTCTAGGCTAAAACTTAGTGTCATCTTGAAGAATTGAATAGAATCATTTAGGCATAATAATGCAGTAATATTTGCTTAAATACTCTTCACTTTTCCACTTATAAGGGGCCTTATATGGAACAAATGCCGCTTCATGGGCGTTGAAATCCTCAGAGATATTGTGATTATCTGAAAGGGTCACACTTCCTTTCAAAAAGATCATAAGTTCATACCTGTTAAAAGGGGCCACCTCACGTTCAAACGGGTCGCTATTCCACATGGCGACTAAAAAGCGGCCTGTGGTGTCTGTGTAATAACTATGCTTGTAGTGCTTGGGAATGAGCCCCTGAAACTGGCTTGTATCAGGTATAGGGATTTCTGTAATGGTATCTGACGGATTAAGACGAATAACTCCTAAATCCTGCACATTATCATGAGGTTGAGAGGTTTCATCCTTAAACCTCATATAATAAAACTTAGTATTACTGGATTGTTCGCGGCCACATATCAGTCCCTTGGGGATAACAAATGTTTGCCCAGCACTAAAGTTTTCTTTATGCCCATTATTTAATACGATACTTATAGAGCCCTCCAAAATATGTACAAACTCATCATATGAAGTTTTCTGCACTTCTGCGCTACAAGCATCTGTATGACAAAGCCCAGCGTTAATCCCATCCACTTTATTTTCAAAATAAATTTTGTCTTTACCCACGTGAGGATCAAGCCGTATTATTGCGTGTGCATTCATAGTATGTCCTAGCTTTTAATGTTGGTCGTAACGTCAAGAGCTACTGCTTGCGTTGCTGAAATAAGGATTGGATTGACGTTCATTTCATCAATGTGATCAACTAGATCGAAGGCTAGGCGAGATATATTAGAAGCAGCTTTATACAAAGCATCAAACGCTAGGTCTTTCTGCCCTCTATAGCCTGTTAATAGTTTGGTTGCCTTCAAACCCTGGTCAAGATTATGAAAACCCATACTCTTGGGTCCACAAAGCAATATTTTAGAGGCTTCTGCAATTTCTTTTAAGCGGTCCTTTAACGGTATACCTTCATGCGTTTTTCCATAGTAATCAGCAAAAACTATTCCCGCTTTTGCTTCATGTTCTATCGCTTCTAACAGAGCGCTTTTTAAGCTCTCATTGGCAACAGCCAACACCACGTGGTCAACAGTTTCAGGTAAGTCTGATAGTTTATTATAGAAACGACACCCCAGTTCGTCTGTATATTTTGGATTAACTGGGTATATTCGCCCTTTAAAATTGCCAGAGATTGCCATATCAGGCATGCCTTTACCAAAACTATTGTTAGTACATGAGGCTCCTAATAAAGCGATAGAGTTTGGTGCTACTAATGGTCCAATATCCACATCAATCATTTAGCGACTGCTGTGGTGACGGTTATTTAACATTTTTACCTCGACCAAAAATTTGCGTAAGAATAACAAGGGTAGTCGAAACAATAATCATAATCGTTGATATTGATGCAATAGTTGGGTCAATCTGATCTCTCAATGCATTAAACATATTCTTTGTTAAAGTCGCATTATCGCCACCAGAAATAAACATTGCGACGATAACTTCGTCAAATGAGGTTAAAAAGGCAAGTAACGCGGCTGTAACAATTGAAAACCTAATTTGTGGCAGTGTGACGGTCATAAATGCAGTAAAGCGAGACGCGCCTAAACTTCTCGCAGCCTGCTCTTGACCCATGTCATAACTCTTAAGCGCGGATGTTACAACGATTAGCACAAGCGGAAGTGCAAGAATTGTATGTGCGACCACCAGCCCAAACATCGTATTGACTAGACCAATCTGTACATAAATATAAAATGAACCAATTCCTATCAAAATAACTGGGATCATAATGGGGGTGATCAGCAGCAAATAAACAAGTCGTGCAGCTCGATGTGAAGACACATACAGCCCATATGAAGCCATAACGCCCAGTGGTGTTGCGACTAGCATGGTATATACACCAGCCTTAAGAGAAGTTGCGGTTGCTGAGAGCCATGCATTTGAACTAAAGTAAAATTCGTACCACCTAAACGACCACTCTTTAGGTGGAAATTCGAGGTACTGCGATGCTGAAAATGACATCGGAATAACAATCAGTGTTGGCACCACAAGTAAGAACATGATGATAATCGCGACAATGTAGAGCCACAATCTTTGGCCATGGGTAATCTGGGTTTCTGATGCCGATTTTTTAAACCAGTTCATGTTAGTGCCCCCCACCCAATACATTGTCCAGGCGCATCAACTTTGACGCAATGAAAAGAACTGCGAATGTCATCACCAAAAGTACAACACCCAAAGCGCTCGCGGCACCCCAGTCAAAAAACAATTCAATATTACTGGTGATTTGCATTGCAACCATAATAACTTTACCGCCCCCTAATATGGCGGGCGTCACAAAGAAGCCTAAGCTTAAAATAAATACAATGAGTGACCCTGCCATCAGCCCAGGCATCGAAAGGGGAAAGAAAACTTGCCAAAAAGATTGTGTGGGCGTGGCCCCCAGATTAGAAGAGGCTTTCATATAATCCTGAGGTATTGACTTCATAGAAGCGTAAAGCGGTAAAATCAAAAATGGCAACATAATATGTACCATGCCTATTAAGGTGCCACTTAGGTTGTGTACAAGCTTTAAAGGCTCATCCCAGAAGCCCATATCCATACCTACCTGATTAATAATGCCCTTGCGTTGTAGAAGCACTAACCAAGAATAGGTTCGGACCAGTAAAGATGTCCAAAACGGCAGTAGCACTGATAACATACAGATATTTGCTACTCGTGCAGGCAACTGAGATAAAAAGTAAGCTAGCGGGTAACCAATAAAGACGCAGATCACCGTTGTTAATAAACTTACCTTAAAAGTCGTGAAAAAAATTCGTGCATAAGACTTGCTATCAAGCATTCGCTGGTAATGCTCCAACGAAAAATTACCGTCACTACCTATGAATGACAAATAAAACAACCATGCAACAGGAATCACCATTATAGTAAGTACGCAAAGGACTGCTGGGGAAGTTAGCCCCAACAAAACTCTACGTTCTTTGGCCGCATGGTTTTTTAACTCTCGCTCATTCACGTGATCGTATGTAGAGGTTGACATATTAATAGCCTCCATCTTCTACAATCGTTGTATCGCTTTTATGCAGAACAAGTTTGATCTTATCACCCTCATCAATTTCATTCTGTGGCTGGCCACTTCTGGTACTTAGGCGCATGCTTATGCTTGTGCCATCGTCCAATATTACGTATATAATCTTCGTTTCACCTTGATAAACGATTTCACTCACTGTGACATTGAATATATTCATATTTTCGCTATTCTGCCCATCAACCATAACCATTAGCCGCTCTGGCCGAATCATCAGAAGCAAGTCTTTTTGGCCCTTAGGTGGTGTTTCAACCAATAATTTTTGGCCATTGAAGTAGATATCGTCGCCCTGGTGATCTACTTTTAAAAATGCAGACTCACCTATAAATTCAGCCACAAATTTGTTGGCTGGGTAGTCATACAAATTACGAGGTGTTGCGCATTGCATTAATTTTCCATTATTTATAACAACAATACGATCCGACATTGTTAACGCTTCACGTTGGTCATGTGTTACGTATACAGTTGTCATTCCAAGTTCTTCATGAAGGTGACGTAATTCAATCTGCATTTTCTCACGAAGGTTTTTATCTAATGCAGAAAGTGGCTCATCCATCAATAGGATGCGAGGTCCAAATACAATTGCACGCGCTAGAGCAACGCGTTGGCGTTGTCCGCCTGAAAGCTGATCAATGCCACGGTCACCAAATCCAGTAAGTTGGACCGTTGCTAATGCTTGATTAACCCGCTCTAAAATTTCAGTTTTATTTACTTTCCGAAGACGAAGAGGGTAACTAATGTTTTGTTCAACATTCATATGTGGGAAAAGTGCATAGTTTTGAAACATCATGCCAACACCACGCTGGTGCGGAGCTTTCAAAATAATTTCCTCATCACCAAACTTAATACTTCCATGGTCCGGTCGTGTAAAGCCTGCCAGCGCCATAAGCAAGGTGGTTTTTCCTGAACCAGATGGCCCTAAAAGGGTAAGAAACTCACCTTGTTTAATCTCTAAATCAATATTATCCAATGCGTACAAATCGCCATAACGCTTTGTAATGCCTGAAATTGAGATTGGTAAGCCGTTTACTGTAGACATTTAAATTATCCTTAAAGATTCAAAATAAAAAGGGGAGGGGCTTTCTTCATAAAGCGCACCTCCCCTAGTTTACCTAGTATCGAACCGCTACTCTGTAAGCATGTTTTGATACATAGCTGCAGCTTGTTGCTCAAACTCTGCATACCATTCCAAAGAAACAGGTAATTGAAGTGCCGCATTTTTAGGATGAGAAGGCATCAAGAGGGCCAGTTTTTCATCAATTTTACCAATGGTGTACGCCGCCTTATTGGTTGGGCCGTAGGTAATATGTAATGGCAGGTTAGCCTGGTGCTTAGCTTTACTAATTTCAGCTAAGAATTCCATAGCCAGATCTTTATTTGGCGCACCTTTGGGAATTGCAAAACAATCATAATCTAACAAAGCCTGATTAAATGTGTAAGCAACTTTGGCGCCATCCTTCTTTGCAACATCAAAACGACCATTCCAACCTGAAGTCATATCTACTTCGCCATCTTTCATTAGCTGGGCGTGTTGAGCACCAGATGACCAAAATACATCAATATGCGGTTTCAATTCACGAATCTTATCGATCGCACGTTCCATGCCTGCCTTAGTTGAGAGTACTTCATAGACTTTATCGGCAGGAACTCCATCGGCAAGTAACGCGGGTTCCAGAGCACCGGCAACTTTACCGCGGTATGCTCGGGTCCCTGGGAACTTTTTTACATCCCAGAAATCAGCCCAATTTTTAGGAGCGTTTGATCCGTATGTTTCTGTATTCCAGGCCATCACAGTGGAGAATACGTCACTACCAACACAGTAATCTGTTTTCAAAGTTGGGTAGAAGTCAGAGACATCAATGATGCTGTAATCTAGCTTTTCCAATAAGCCTTCTGCCGCTGCACGGGCAGCACTGCCTGAACCACTAGATACAATGTCTTTTGTAACGGCGCCAGAATTCACCATGAGACGTACTTCAGACATTCCACTATAGGTTTCTTCTTTTATACTAATACCCATAGCTTTAGCACCTGGTACAAACAAAGCTTTACTTTGCGCATCCTGGTATGACCCACCCCATGAAGCTACTGTTAAATCAGCGGCAGTAGCTGATGAAGCAACAGATGCCGATAGGGCAATGCCGCCAGTAGTCATTATCACTTTTTTAAATAGTTTTAGCTTACTCATATGTTTTGATCCCTATTGTTGTTTTTCGAATTGCATCTGTTGTTAGATAACAAGTATTACTGTTACTTGATTATTGTCACTTTTTCATCCTGCTTTAAAATTAGTCTGTAATAAAGGTCCATTTACACATCTTAACCATACCAATTTTAAAACTTATTATTATTAAATTATTTATTTAATAAAGATATATTTGTAGCTACACTCTTGATTTTACAATAACTTTTTACAGCTTCTAAGCCTTTTTCGCGCCCAAATCCTGATTTTTTATTCCCACCAAATGGCACTTCAATACCACCAGCAAAATATTCGTTAACGTAAATTTGGCCGGCATTTACATCGCGAGCAAATTGATGAGCTTTTGAGAAATTTGACGTATAAACACCTGCAACTAGGCCAAAATCACAGTCATTTGCCACATCGACTGCTTCTGCAAAGTCGTCAACCACTTGGACAGCCAAAACTGGGCCAAAAATTTCTTCCTGACACATTCGATCATTTCTTTGCAAATTATCAATAATAGTAGGCTCTATAAACCAGCCTGCACCCACACGTGGATCGGTAATTACATTGCCACCAGCAATAATATCCAGTCCACGAGATTTGGCGTCACTAAGATATTCAGCAATACGCTCCAAATGTTGTTGAGAGTTTACGGGGCCAAGTTGCAAGTCTTTAAGACCGTGGCCAATTGTTAAGGCTTTCGTTGACGACACCAGCTTCTCTATGAATTCTTTATGAATAGACCGTTCAATAACTAAGCGTGACCCAGCAGAACAAATTTGTCCTGCATTTTCAAAAATCGCCCCAAGCACTCCTGAGAGTGCGGAGTCAATATCACAATCGCCAAGAACGGTAATAGGGGATTTTCCACCCAGCTCCAGTATCAGGCGCGTGACATTGTCCGCAGCGGATTTCATTACAGAAATACCAGTATTCACCGAACCGGTAAACGTAATATGGTCAATATCAGGATGGGCAACTAAGGGAGCGCCAGCATTAGTGCCAGTTCCTGTAACGACATTATAAACTCCTCGTGGCAATCCAGCTTGCTTAAGGATGTCTGCAAGCATTAGCGCTGTTATCGGCGTTTGCTCTGCGGGTTTCACAACGACACTACATCCAGCAGCTAAGGCAGGAGCGACACTTCGAGCTGTTGTTGATAAAGGAAAATTCCAGGGAACAATGTGAGCCGTTACCCCAATGGGTTCATGGATACTATAACCATGGTGATTAGGCCCAAGTGGGAATGTATCCCCCTGTAATTTATCGCAGGAGCCTGCATAATATTCAAAAGCACGCGCTGCACCTCGTACATCACCCAACGACTCATTCAAAGGCTTACCACAGTCAAGTGTTTCGGCGATTGCTAGGCGCTCCAAATTTTCAAGTATAAGAGCGCTGGCGCGATACAACACCCGTGAACGGTTTACCGGAAGCGACTGACCCCAACCATCGGTCATCGCTTGTTTGGCGGCCAAAACTGCTTTATCAACATCAGCCTGTTCGCCACTTGAAAAACTAATAAAGGCCTTTCCTGTGCCTGGATCGAAGCTTTCCATTTCAGTGCCTGACTCAGAAGCGACAAGCTTTCCATCTATAAAATGCTTATTGGGTAAGTTACTAATGCGACCTGTATCGAACGCTTCTTTGACCAGTTTGGACAATTTTTCAGGCATTACTTAACCTCACTGACTTGGTATTTAGATTTTTCTAGCCAGGAAGGATTAATCACCGCTCCCCACCCAGGGGCATCTGTTACCGTCGCCTTACCTTCTTTAATGTCAAACAAAGAATTAGAGAACAGATCAGATTGCCATGGATAATAGTCATCACCTTCAATTGAAAACTCAAGGTACTTACCTGCATTGGGGATTGCACGGAGCAAATGCATGGTAAATAATGTCACCAGAGTTAAGTTCGCACAATGCGGAGTAACTAATATACCAGCATCTTCAGCCATTTTTGCCACACGCATTGTGCGCGTTATTCCACCCAGGTAACACACATCAGGCTGGACAATATTAACAACACGTTGATCAATCATTTGCCGCCAATTTGCAATTTCACAATCCTGCTCACCGCCCGTTATATCGATTGAAAGGGCATCTGTGACTTGCTTGGTTTGATCAAATTCCCAATACGGGCAAGGTTCCTCATAATGAGAGATCCCATAGTCTTGCAGCATATGTCCAACTTCTATGGCTCGCTCAGGTGAATAACAAGAATTAGCATCAACCATTAGAGAGACATCACTTCCTAAAGCTTTGGCAATGGTGGGGACTATTTCTTCAGTACGCCCAGGCCACTCATCTACGTTACGACCGCACTCAGCACCAATTCTGAATTTAAACGCATCAAACCCATGTTCTTCTCGTAAACGAATAAACCTTTCAGCCTCATCTTGTGGTGTGATGTCACGTTTCATCGACGACGCATAGGCACGAATAACACCAGACGTCCCACCCAAAAGCTCACAAACACTTTTGTCCTCTCGCTTACCTCGCAAGTCCCATAAAGCTGTATCTAAGCCACCTATTGCGCGCTTAACATATGAGCCTGGGAACTTGTGCTCTTTTTCAGGAATGATATCGACAAGATAGTCAATATCTGTTGAATCTTGGCCTAGAGCATGGGGAGCTACCTGGCGGTGAAGGACCTGTGCCGTTATGTCGGAAAAATAAGGCGCAACCTGTCCCCAACCTTGTAAGCCGTCTTCTGCCGTGACACGAACAAAGCAGACATATTCGTTCGTAAAGGTTTCGATTTTTTTAATTTTCATGAAACTATCCATAAATACATTCTGAATAATTAAGAAATAATAACAAGAATTGGATTGACAGTAAGATCCATTATGTAAAATACTTAGTACCAATTTTAAAATCTGGCATCAAAGCAATGAAGCATTCAGGCGGCGCTTTACTATCATCTATTACCATAGATAAAGGTTCAAAACAAAAAATTAGCACTCAAGTATTCATGGGAATACGTGACATTATCTTGAGCGAAGGTCTTAAAGCTGGCGAGCGATTACCTGCGAGTAGGACTTTAGCAATTGAGCTTAGCGTTTCAAGAACAACAGTTATCGATGCCTTAGAAAGACTTATATCTGAAGGATTGCTTGAAGCCCGTTCTGGCGCTGGGACGTTTGTCAGTGACGTTATGCAGGAAGATCGTCCATCTCTTCAGAACACGCACTTAAAGCTTGGTGATGACAATAAAGAACATCCTGTAAAACTTTCCAATACAATAGAAAAAGCATTGCCAGATTTAATTGCACGCGATCACCTTCCAAAAGAACCTCGTTGCTTTATTACAGGGTTGCCCGCACTTGATGAATTCCCCATGTCTCAATGGTTGAGGTTGTCCAGCAAAAATTTGCGTGGAGAACGCTCTAATATCATGGGCTATGGCCAGCCCTTTGGCTTACAAAGGCTTCGCAGTGCTATCGCTTCCCATATAAATGCAAGTCGAGGAATACTATGCAACCCTCAACAAATTTTCATTACTGGGGGAGCACAACATGCTTTTCAACTAATCAGTAGCATGCTGCTTAATAGCAACGATAAAGTGTGGATAGAAAACCCCAGTGCTATTGGCGCTAGAAACAGCTTAATTGCAAATGGTGCAAAACTCATTCCTGTCAATGTCGACAAAGATGGAATCATCGTTAGCGAAGGTTTGAAACAAGCCCCTGATTTTAAGCTTGCCTTTGTAACCCCATCTCACCAACAACCATTAAGCATAATAATGAGTTTAAAACGTCGTTTTTCCCTGCTGGTAGCAGCCGAAGACGCTGATGCATGGATCATTGAGGATGATTATGACAGTGAGTTTCACTTTGAAGGTCAACCTGTCCCAACTTTGAAAAGTGTTGATACAAATGATCGAGTCATTTACGTAGGAACTTTTTCTAAAAGCATTTTCCCTTCCTTACGTATTGGCTTTATCATTTCCCCACTAGGGTTGGTCGACCCGTTTGAAAAAATCTTTAATTCTATTCAATCTGGTGTTCCAACCCATTCGCAGGCTGTCATCTCTGATTTCATGGACGAGGGGTATTTTGCCACTCACATCCGCAGAATGAGGAGTATCTATGCCGAGCGTTATCATGCACTAAGGGATTTATCCGAACTTTATTTGCCAGAGTTTTTAGACATTCAACCGACACAAAGTGGCTTGCATACAGTAGGTTTTTTAAAACAAGATACTGATGAGATAGCTCTATCTTTAGCCCTTGATAAAAAAGGGGTTGCAGCTTTGCCATTGAGCAGATATTGCCTTAAAAAAATTGACAATAAAGGCTTTACCCTTGGCTTTGGTGCAGTCAACCCTGACCAAATAAAATCCAGTATTATAATCATGGCTGATACCTTTAATGAGCTAATTTAAGAAGCTATATTGGTCTGGTGAAATTATTATAATGGTTATATATTTACAACCAATATTTATTTAATCTTTTAATTTGTTTTCAATAAATCACTAGCAACTGCAGTTCGCTAGATCAGAAGGTTATAAAGTGCATACTTATGATTTTATAATTGTTGGTGCAGGCTCTGCAGGATGTGTACTGGCCCACAGGTTATCTGAAAGTGGAAAATACAAAATCCTTATCCTTGAGGCTGGTGGCTCAGACCTTTCCCCGTGGGTACAAATTCCCATTGGCTACGGTAAAGCATTTTATAACAAAAATATGAACTGGATGTATCAAACGGAACCGGTTGACGGGTTAAACGGCAGGTCGAGTTATTGGCCAAGAGGAAAAGTTCTTGGTGGATCTAGTTCGATTAATGCCATGGTTTACATCCGAGGACATCAGGAAGATTTCAATGAATGGGAAACACTTGGTAACAATGGCTGGGGGTGGGGTAGCGTCCTCGAGTATTTCAAAAAGTCGGAACAAAACTCGAATGGGGCAAATAATTGGCGAGGTGGAGACGGTCCACTTCATGTTTGTGATGTTTCAAAAGATCTTCACCCACTGTGCCAAAATTTTATAAAGGCTGGTCAGGAATGTGGACTAGAGTTTAATTCTGATTTTAATGGAGAGAAACAGGATGGGGTCGGCTTTTATCAAAATACTTTGAAAAATGGCATCCGTATGTCAAGCGCTCGTGCGTATCTCTGGCCTGCTAGAAAAAGATCCAATGTGACCATTATTAAAAACGCCCTAGCGACACGAATTCTGTTTAAAAACAAAACAGCTGTTGGCATTGAATACAGCCAAAGAGGCGAAACAAAAAAAGCATTTGCCAGCAAAGAAGTTATTTTATCAGCGGGTTCGATCAACACACCTCAATTATTAAATCTCTCTGGTGTCGGTATTACTGCGAACTTAAGAGAGAAAGGAATTGAAGTTATTCATGACGCCCCCGCTGTGGGTCAAAACATGCAAGATCATCTGTGCATTGATTTTCTTTATCGATCAAAGGTCCCCACCTTAAATCAACAACTAAGTCCTTTCTGGGGCAAGGTCTTGCATGGGTTGCAATATATTCTGACCCGTAAAGGACCATTGTCCCTCGGTGTGAATCAAGCGGGTGGTTTTGTAAAAACCAATTGCGCTGCAACCAAGCCCAATATGCAGATTTTTTTCTCGCCCGTCAGTTACACCAAGGCTCCCCAAGGCAAGCGTCCACTAATGAACCCAGACCCTTTTCCGGGTTTCCTCTTGAGTGCTCAGCCAACACGCCCTCGCAGTAGGGGTTACATTGAACTAAAAAACTCAGACCCTTATACAGCTCCTGCTATTTACCCTAATTATTTTTTCGATGAATTTGATATGAAAGAAATGTTGGAAGGGTCAAAATTTCTTCGTGAGTTATCTGCGGCTCCATCTTTAGCCACAATTATTGAACGAGAGATTGAGCCAGGGCCCGAAGCCCAAAGCGATGAGGCTCTGATCGAAGATATAAAAAATAGAAGTGGAACAGTTTACCATCCTGTCGGCACTTGTCGAATGGGCATTCATGAGAAAGAAAACGTTGTGAATCCTAGACTGCAAACCCATGGGTTGAAAAATTTGCGAATTGTCGATGCCTCAATCTTCCCAACATTAATATCTGGTAACACAAATGCTTCAGTCATTATGGTCGCAGAAAAAGCTTCTGATATGATTCTGCAAGACCATAGATAACATATCTAAAGAGACAGCCTATGTTTACACAAGATTTCAAAGAACAACCCTACTGGTGGGATCACAGTGCACCACCAACACAGCAAGAGATAGAACTTCCTAACGAAGTAGATGTTCTGATCATAGGCGCAGGTTACACAGGTCTTCATGCTGCAATACAGACTGCCAGAGGCTCAAGAAACACGTTAGTCATTGATGCCGAGCAAGCTGGCTGGGGCTGCAGCACAAGAAATGGAGGACAAGTCAGTACAAGTATAAAGCCTAGCTTTTCTGAACTTGAAAAAAAATATGGCAAAGACATGGCGCTTGCGATCCATACCGAAGGTAAAAATTCATTACAATTTACTGGAGACTTTATTAGAGAAGAGGGCCTTGATTGCAGCTATGATGTGGTTGGGCGTTTCCATGCAGCACATAATTCTGCACAGTATGAGAAACTTGCGAAGGCTGTTGGTAATCAGGTTTCTGGGCTTGAAAATGGTGCCTATATGATTCCAAGGTCATCGCAACACTCTGAATTAGGCACAAATGCCTATTTTGGTGGAGCTATCTTTCCTAAGCATGCTTCAGTCGATCCTGCTGCTTATCATAAAGGCTTGCTGGGTAAGGCACTTGAAGCAGGTGCAATCATTATTTCTAACTGCGCAGCTGAAAATATCAATAGAAATAAAAATGGCTTTAGTGTGAAAACTTCAAAAGGAATTGTGCAGGCCGATAAAGTCATTATCGCTACGAACGGTTATACGGGCTCATTAACCCCACGATTGCAACGTAGGGTGATTCCTATTGGTAGCTATGTGATTGCGACAGAGCCGGTTGGGAAAGATCTTATGGACCAGCTAATGCCAAAAAATCGCATTATTAGCGATACGCGTAAGGTGGTGTATTACTATCGCCCCAGCCCTGATAGAAGCCGAATTGTCTTTGGTGGACGTGTATCGCTTGGGGAAAGTAATCCACGCCTGAGTGGACCAAAGCTCCACAATTCACTGTCTCGCATCTTCCCAGAATTAGAAAATACAAAAATCAGTCATTCCTGGATGGGCTATGTGGCATTTACCTTCGACACACTCATGCATGTAGGAGTAGATGATGGTCTTTACTACGCTATGGGCTACTGTGGTTCAGGAGTTGGCATGGCTGGGTATCTTGGCATGAAAGTCGGGCAACAGGTCCTTGGGCTTGAAGAAGGCCAAACCGTTTTTAATGAAATTAAATTTCAGACACGCCCACTTTATACAGGAAAGCCGTGGTTTCTTGCTCCGTCTGTTATGTATTACCGATGTATAGACAGCTTGAACATATAGATAAAATAGTTTTAAGTAGGTTCGATCTGAACAAAGAGCCACCACCTTGACAAATGTTTAATGACAATAGTTTCATACTTATCTATTTAATGATCCTTATAGTCACTAGCCAAGCAATGGCTGGACATGTCCTTGCGTTAACGATAATTCTTATTAGAGAGTATAGGTATATATTTCTGAGAGTTGTTCTGGTGTGCTGCAGCAGGCTGCAGCTTGGATTATGGTGCCGGAGCCGGAGCCGGAATCGAACCGCCGACACGAGGATTTTCAATTGATGCGTAAAAGATAAGTTTAATTATATCAATAGTTTATATAAGTTTATACTTAGTGTGTCAGGTAGTGTGCTATAGGTATTGATGCCTTTATAGGGCAATGACTAAGTTATATCGTGTTTAACGCGACATAACTACTTCCTCTCACGCTTGGGAAAATGTCCTTTTCAATATAGTTTTATCGTAGTTCAAAGTTTTAACTTCAAATCGAAACATTTTCAGGTCTTAGTTTGTCTTCGTGTCGATTGTCAGTCAGCATTTCAGCAGCATAGATATTTCAGTTATTTGAGTTGGGTTAACCAACTCTCTAATCTTCCTGCTCTTCACGCCACATCGTCTCTAACCTGCCGCCTCAATTAACTTCTTTATCGAGGAGAAATTTGACAGAAATATTTGACTGAGCATCGATGCCTTCTAGGAACTGACTATAACTAGACCGCACGTCATTAACTATAGCCTTAAGTCCCAGAGCCTCAAGTTCAGAAGCATTGTTCCCATACTCCCAATTACCGAGGTAATTGCGGTAATGTCCGCATCCATTAGTACCAAATTTATACGCATCGACACCACCCCAGTCACTCCGCAAAAATGAAACACGGGGTGCCAAAAACTTATATTCTGAGTAATATTGAACGCATATATTGGTTGATATATCTTGGTCACCATACCGAAGATGTACTCGTGCTTTGAGCCACGGATTGTGGTGCTTTCGATCAACTTCAACATTCTTAAAGCCCATAATTAGAGCCCCTGATGTTGTTAAACTAATGGGAATCTCAAATGCCTTAAACGCATCTATACCCTCAAACTGTATTGACGGTAGTTTTGATAGTGCTTTAGAGAAATTATTGGAGTGAGCGGTGACTTTAGTAACCGCCTGCTTTTTCATATAGTCAAGGTCGATCTGGATGTGCTTTTGACTGCCATCTTCAAAGTATTGTGACGCTTCTTCAGGACTTAATATGTCAAATGCGAACGAGCCTTTGTTAAGCAGAATGGAGCCATTAGTTTTTAATGATCCTGATGCCAAGTAAATATCAATGTCGCCATCTTGGTCAAAATCCCTGAAAATAATATTTTCTATAAAGTCATTCCACTCATTCCCTTCACCAATAGGTTTAAAATCAGATGGAGCCTCGACTAATGGGAATATACCGTGATCTTTGAACTTTTTGTTGCCTAAGTTTTCAATTATTTGGATAGCAGTGCCCACATACAATTTGCCTGCTCTACTGTATACGATATCTAAGTCACCATCATCATCTAGATCTGATGCTGATACCTCTGGTATTGTGCCCCATTTATTCTTGTGCCGTGGTAGTGCTGTTTTTTGAGAAAAGTAGCCTTTGCCATTATTCCAAACAACACCAGTAAATTCTTGGCTTCTTTCAAATTCGTGAGCGCCAACTAAGGCATCCAAATCACCATCACCATCAAGGTCAGTAAGTTCTAGCCCAAAGGCAAAAGCACCGCCACACTTACGTTTCTTTAGATAGCCCGTACCATCATTTATTAAACACCATAGCGCTGTCCCTCTTCCCAAATTTAACTCAGTGATAACAACGTCCATATCGCCATCATTATCAATATCACCCGTTGCGCCACCGTGGTCAAAAACTTGGAAGTCAGAATGACTTAAGTGTGTGCTTGATGACTCAGTCCAAGTCCCGTTCGGTTGGCTAAGAAAGTAACTGTCCCTATACCCATTATGGGTGCCGATACCGTGGTCAGCGATATAAAAATCTAAGATCTCATCATTGTTGAAATCGGCAATTAACAATTGGCGCCCTAAAGACATTCCACTTTCTTTGCGACCATCAGTCAACAATTGAGGTGAGTAAGTTAATTTTCCGTCTTCTCTGCCTAGATATAAGGAAGGCAGTGGTTGAAATCCTGAGCAAGCCGTTGCGCCACAGGTGTCCCCAGTATCTTCTCCTCCAGAAACAACATTGTTTGGGTTCATCGTTCCTATATACAAAACATCAGTGATGCCATCATTGTTGAAATCGGCTTGCTTCCACATTCGACCAAACCAATACAATTGTTTGGTTGGTTTGGGTGCTGGTGGGGGTTTGAAAAAAGCGATGGTTGGATCATTTTCAATATCAATGCCAGCAATTGCCTTGCCTACCTTTTGTGAAGAAGTGCTGCTGCTTTTCGCGTTTAATCCCCCACAACTTAAGCCGCGCCTTGTCGACTCGGCTTGATACTCAACATTGTCAGGAGTCGCTTTCGTAAGACGGCAAATAGTCTTATCAGACCAAGATGAAAAGTGGTCATTTGCTATTGAATGTATAGGCGTCAACAGGACACATAAAGCGATCACGTTTCTAAAATGTTTGTTCTTTGATGGTTTGATCAGTGCTTGCAGAGAAAGAAGCAGCATTGTGGACACTCCTTGTTGGCATAACTCTTACTATGAATAACATAGAATTATAGGATTAACTAATTTAGGCATACCGAGGCGGCGGCTCTTCTAATTTACTAGACGAGTTTAATCTTCCTGCTCTTCGCGCCACATCGTTTCTAACCTGCCGCTATGAATGGCAGCGTTCATTTGTGGGGAAACCTTACTATAGAATGTTTCTAACATCTTCACGCTGGTTCCCATTTGAGTGGCAAGTTGATGGATATCGGTGCCAGAAACTAATCTAAATTTGGCGTATGTATGACGCAGGCAATACAGGCTACGAGTCACACCGTTAGTATCGCGCAAGATATCTGCGTGTTCTAAGCACAGTCTAAAAACCCGCAAAGTTGTTTTAGGTGATGCCTACGTAGGTGCTTTGACCTTCTGATGCCGCCTAATTTTAGATCTCGTTCCGCTTCATTTTGGCGTAACCATGGATGTCTGCAGAAATAACACTAAGAAGCCGGTAAGTCTTAACGTATGGAGTCCATGCCAATATTCGTTTTAACTTACAGTCACACCACCCAATATTGTCCATAAAAGAATACGTAACTAACAGTCTGATGCCGGCATCCTAAATCACTGTACCACTACACTGCGCCATCCCCCTGTGTCAGGAGGTTCATACATGGGTCAGTTTTCAATGCAAATATGGGGTGCTAATGGGTCAGTTATGGATACAAAAAAACATACTTCCGCCTCAAAAGATATAGGTATAAATACCGATGCGTAATCCTCGCGCGAATGGTATTTTCTTTATATATTACAATCATTTATATAAAAACCATTCTTATGTTACTAGATAAA
>Ga0209071_1000553_pt1 | contig 17687 bp, 29 predicted proteins | sample CoawatmetaG10DNA_2_FD_187513 | JGI IMG/M metagenome (GOLD analysis project Ga0209071, IMG submission 187513) | Marine microbial communities from the West Antarctic Peninsula - Coastal water metaG108-DNA (SPAdes) (version 2) | ecosystem: Environmental > Aquatic > Marine > Coastal ... | reverse complement strand
GCCAACCCTTACGTGAGCCTAGGCGACCATACTTATCAATAATACAGTTGTCTGCTTGTAGTGCAAAACCTTCTTGCAAAGTAACACCAGACTCTTGAGTGTTTAACCCAAAGAACGCTGGTGCTGCAATGGAAGAGGACATTAGTTGCTTTCCCATGATTAACAAGCCTCCCAGATCAGTTCCTCAGGGTGCTTGTCTGCGTCCAGTGCAATAGCATCAGAAAGATAGTTACTAGCTAAAGCCTTAGCTGATACTGCCGACATACCACCATCTTCACCACGTTCCTCAAGTGCCATTGCATAGGCTAAGGCTTGTACAGGTAAATGTGGTATACGTAAAGTATCCGCATCATTAACCAAAGGCTGTGAACGCATAACTACGTTAAAGTAAATAGTGTAGGCAGCGTCAGGTATAGGGTAAAGATCAACCTGTGTATCTCCCCCGACACTTACACCATTGAATACATAATACGCAGGATTGCCCGTAGCTGGTGTAGTGTTTAAAAATGCGTTAGTAAACCAGTGTGGGTCTTTATATTGTAAAAATGAATCACTTGTTAAGTTTACTACGTCTAATATGTTTACGTTATTACCTGAGTCAGTAAGAACATAGTTAAATACTCCACTTTGCGTTACTGCTGTAAGAGTCTGCCGTAGTACCGACCAATTCCATGCTGCTTCCACAAGTTCTTTAGCGTCTTGAACAAAGATACTAATAAGTTTTGAGTAGCTATTCTCATTTACACTAGCAACTTCACGCTCACGTAATCTAAGTAATACGTTGTTTACCATTTCTTTATGTGTTTTCATGTGGCTCTACCATTTAATTTTTCTACTGTTCTAAGACCTGCTAGACCAAGCATAGCTAACGTAAGTTCAAGCATTGCATCTAAAGGTAACTCAGGGCTACCTAGCTCTGGTGCTAACCACTGCAACACAGGGTTAATGACAAAGGCAAACAAGAAACCCATACCGCAAACCCACATGAGAAATGGACGGGCACCAGCCACGAAAATTGACCTGTGACCTGCCTGTACTTTATTAATCTCTGCTTGCATAAGGGCTGGCTTTAAAGCTAACCTTTGTTTCAACAAGTCCCCATGTGCCTTTTCTTCATCAGAAGTAAACACACTGTCAATTATATTGCCAATAGCTTCTATAGGTTGGGCAATGGAACTACCACCGCTAAATAAACTACTTAGTATACCCATTAGAATGTACCTTCCTTAAAGTAAAGCCAACTAGCTAGTAATACTGCACTGGTAATCCAAAGTATCTTTTTAGTAACGGACTTACCTACAGCAAGGTAGAATCTTTCATAAGCCTTGTCTGCCGCTAACTCTGCTATTTCATTCTTCTCTGCTGCTGTTAATTCACGATCATTCATTTTACAAAGTTCCTTTTATATAAATTAACACACCCGAAAATAAAGCTAAAAATAACACAGTTAGTATTGTTACTAATAAACCTGTTTCTACATTCTTTTGTATCTTCTTGTTTCTTAATAGTTGTTTAGATGCTGCTGTTCTTTGTTTCTTAAAAAACTCTGTTCTAAATTGTTGATACTTGTAGTACCCAAGAAGACCTTGTTTATTTAACATAAACTCTAATTCTTTTTCTTGCTTTTCTATAGTTTGTTTTGCTTGGTACGCAGCTAGTACATCTCCCGTACCCATCTTAGCTTTCTGTTCTATAGACTGACTTGCGCCAAAGTATTTAGTTAAAGCTGAACCTGCATCTGCAATATCTTTGCCATTAGAGAGTGTAGTCTTAATAACTTTAAAAGCAGCGTTGGCTATCATAAGCTCTGCTAACATACCCATACCCTCCTTGTGTACTCTTGAGGAATACCGTATGGCTCCCTAGATGGTTGCACTACGAGGTACTCTGCATTTACTCTGTTTACTGATGGTTCAATTAATAAAGATTGACCTAAGGGTGCTAGATCAGGTGACACGTGGACAGGATATAACTCTAAAGGGCTAGACCACATCAAATACCTCTCATATCCTTAACACAGAAAGCTGTGATAGTTTTTTCATCTGTTACTTTAACTACTGCATATCCTACCATCGGGCTAACCACAGTCTCATAGCCTCCTATATCACCTACACGTAATAACTCTTTTCTACAGTTATCAAATGTACTATAGCTAGACATTATCAAAGGTACTTTAGGCTCACCAGTAGCAAGCATAGTGGCTAACACGATAGCCCACATTAGTAGTTACTGCGTATTTTCATTGTCTTCTTAGCTGGTGTTTTCTTCTTTTTAGGTTTAGCTGGTGGACGCCCTACTTTAGTACCATACGTTCCTTTACCTTGTGGCATGATTACTTACCTCTATTTTTAGCTGTTGTTGATAGTTCACTTTTATGGAATAAAGGCTTGCTAGTTTTAGTGTGTTTTGCACCTGTCATAGCCTTACCTGCTGTTTTATGAATAGCCCCTTTATGTTCAACGCCACTCTTTAAGTAATGTCTAACTCCTTTCATAAGCTATTTCACCTTTCTTTTCTTAGCTGTTTTAGCAGCGTTAACAAAATCACTAGCTTTAGGTCTACCTTTGGCACCCTTAGATTTCATTACTTCTTTAGACCCTGCTTTGATTCTTTTCTTTTTAGCATTGATATTTGCGTACAGACTCAAGATCACCTCCTATTGCTACCATTTTTCCCTATTAGCCCAGTATGCTGCACTGGTCTTACCTTTGGCAATATTCTTACCATGTCGTGCTTTAAATGACTTACGTTTAGCTTTCATAGCTGCTGATTCGCCAGCCTTAGGTTTACCTGCTGTACTAGCACCTTTCTCACCAAAGCGTATCATACGATCTTTACCATTGTCTTTGATAAGGACTACATGAGACTTCTTTCCTTTAGAACTAGCCTTAGGCTTGTTGTAACCTGAGAAGGTTTCACCTCTGTAAGTTATGCTCATGGGGCGGTGGGCCATGTGATTGTTGTTGGAAAGTCACTCTGTGCAGGTACATTACGTAGTGCAGTTCGGTAAGCAGTCATAGCTGAACTCATAGTAGGTGAGTCAGGCATTGCGGCCCAATCGGTAGCTGCCAGTAAAGCATCACGCTTCTCACGGGCATCTGCTGCAAGAACTGCCGTAGCTTCTGCTACTTCTGCGTCTGTTAAATCAACTGCTTCATGCGCCAATACCCAATCACCACTAACTAGCGTAGGTGTCCAAGTCTTAGCCAAACGCTGCCCATCACCTACTGTTGGGTTTGCTTCGGTCACTGAGTAGACATTAAACGCTGCCATGTCAGCAACACTAGGCTGCTTGGGAAAGCTTGTGTTAGGGTTGTCTTTTCGTAGAAGTCCTAGTGAATAGGGGTATTGCTCTACTGTACTGTCTGTTGCTTTTACTAATAGCATTGTGTGTTTCCTCGTCTGCTATGTTTATAGGGTTACGTCTGCGCCAGAACCAATAGAGCCGACTGCGCTAAAGTTTCCACCTGTGCCATTGTTAGTACCTACTGAGTTAGAATTAAACTTCATGTAGGCTTGTGGGTTTGCTATATCCCCATCTTGAATCTGTTGAGTTAAGTCTCTTGGGTAGCCTAATTGATCTACAAATTTATTGCGGTTTGCTTCTTGTGAAAAATCTGTATATGTTGATGATAGATAGAAAAACCCAGTTTGGTGTCCAGAGTCTCCCCACAGTCTAAATGCACCTTTTGAGAAATCTAAAGATTCATTAACATAATTACTCCAATAGCCAGCTTGACTAACCCCATTAACATAAATGTGACGCTTTGATGTATCAGCCATATCAACTGACATTAATATAATGTACCACTGGTTTACGTTTGGAAAAACAGTAGCATCACCACCAAGCTGAACAAGAAGTTTTCTAACACCAGAACTATTAGCTGCTTGCAATTTGTAACTTTTAGCCGATGATTCATATTCCATTTTAAATTGAGAAGCTCCAGTGTTTGCACCAGAACTAATTATTGCTAGATTTTGTTCGGCTGATCTTTTACCAGCCATTGCAAAAGTAAATGTTTTAGTGCTTGGCGCAACGTAGCTAGTGTTATCTAAAGTTGCACCCCCAGAGCCTTGTATACTCCTAGCCCAGAACTCACTGCCACCTCTAGCCCCTACATACGGCCCTGAGTTAACAGTAAAGTCTCCACCCGAACCTAAGTTGTTGCCAGCATCACTGCCTATAATTGGCAGAGCTATAAGAGGTGTTACGCCAGTGTCCTCAATAACCTTGCGTACTGAGTTGGGGCGGTTAGTGTCTGAGTCCCAGAATGGGTTTTCTGCTGATAAGTCTGTGTAGACAGTGTTAAAGTAAGTTTCCCCTACCGAACCAGTTAAGTAACCAAACGCTGCGGTGTCACCTCCAACTCTAACGGGGTATGTGGAAAACGGGATAGTTCTATTAGTATAAGTTGACCACGTTACAGAGGAAGTTATATCTACCCCATTTATTACAACATGACGTTTGTTTACATCTGTTAAATCTATAGAAAATGCTAACGCAAGGGATTGATCTTTTTGTACATTAGAGTAAGTAAAACGTAAAACAGTGCCACTAGCATCTTCCATTACCACAGTAAGTACACTACTGACTACCATATAGCTTATTGCGCTTGTGCTTGTATTGTACATTTCAAAGAAAGAATTATTGCCAGTCGTAGCCGTTCTAATTACCCCTGCATAAGTAAAAGTTTTACTGTCCGAAGCACCAGACATTAAAGACCTACTCAAATAATCATTACTACCATCAAATGTACTCGCACTACAGTTATCCTGATTAGGCCCACGCTCTGCTGTAGCTAGTACACCAACCGCAGTGAAGTCACCGCCTGTGCCAGAGTTAGAACCTGCTGTGGCTGCGTCCTTCATTGGCAGGTAGAGGACGGGGCTAGATGGTATTGTGCTAGAAGGTTTTCCGTCAGCGTCTATGAATAAACGTCTGTTGGATGTGGTGCTTAGATCACGATAAGTGTAGTCTAGGAATACATGGGCTAGTCTACTTTTTGAACGTGTACCTGCACCACCAGTAGGAGAATTAGTACCGATCGTATGAACAGTCTGCGCAAAACCAATTTCAGCATTACTATAACTATTCCATGTCACGCTAATTGATTGGTCATTTATATAAACATAGCGGTTGCTTGTGTTAGCCATATCGACACTTATAATTATATGTTGCCACGTTTCTGCAACAAAAACATTTATGGGTGATTCAATAGATAAATAACCATTACCTGTGCCGCCCTGCGCTACACCCAAACATTGAACTTTTCTGTTTCCATCGAATTGTACATACATTCCAGAATTGTAATATGAATCATAAAGATACATATGTTGCCCAGAATCTTCTGCGGTGACGTAAAACCACGCACTAAAAGTAAATGTCTTACTATTAATATTATTAGTTAAATCACTAGATTTTATTAAATTATCATTCGTCCCATCAAAGCTAACCGCTTCTGGAAGAATTTCACCCGATACAGGGTTAGTACCAAGTAACTTTTTTTCAATAGTCATTAGGCCATTCCTATTCCAGATGCGATTCCGTACCAAATAGTCCCACCATCACAGGTTGTAAACGTAAGCACATCAACTCCACTGGCAGTCAGTGTAGGTGCAGTAGCAGCAGGCCAGTCAACGCTAGATGGGAAGGTCAGAGCAGCACTACCACCATTAGTTATAATAAGGGTAAAGCTACAAGCTGTGCCACTAGCTGCTGGATTAGTAAAGGTAAGAGTCTGTACACCAGATAATGTGTATGTTTGAACATTACCAAGCGTTAGGTCTACTGCGTGTGCAGCCATAGCCACCTTAGTCTCGCCATAGTCTTTTAAGACAGGACGCTGAACTAACTGATCAGACATTTGCAGAGCGCCCGTCATAGTGCCGCCAGCCTTTGGTAAAGCTGCCCCACTTGTATTAGTTGTTGTTGTAACGTCTGATTGCTTTGCTAACTCTACCCATGCTCCTGCATGAGCATAATAGGCTTGCCCTGTGGCGTGTACGTGAGCAAACATTCCATGATACGTAGTAGCAGAAGGAAGATCGCTAGTCTGGGCATACATATTAGAGAATAAAATCTTACCTGTGCTAGTAATAGTGTTTGCACCCATTGCCAAACCACCCGTCATAGTACCACCAGCCTTTGGTAAAGCTGCTGCTGCCGTTGCGGTAGTAGAGGTTAAGATACCATCACGTGTAGCTACGTCTACTCCATCTATTGTAGAGTTAGTTGCTAAGGCTCCTGTAAGAGTTCCACCAGATATTGGTAAAAACCCTGCACGTGGTATAGTAAGGCCAGCATTGCCGCTACCATCCTCAGGTGTTAAAGTGACTGAGCCATTAGCACTGTTTAATTTGATTGACATAATATTAGACCTTTAAAGTGATTTCTGCGTTTCGTAATAATGGACTTCAAGTACACTAGATAAAGGAACAGTAAGAACTACTCCATGATTAACTACAAAGTTTGAACCTGTGTTGTAATACGTATTATTGTCTAAAACCAGACTTGACGATATAGTTCTGTTAGTCCATGCAGCAGGTTCAACTACTGTTGTAGGAGACACTACTTGCCAAGTAGAACCATTGTAAACTTTAGTAGTATTGGCAACAGTATTGAAGTACAAATCACCTGTTGATAAGTTTGAATTAGGGTCGGAATTTAACGCCCCGTGGAATATTCCTTGGAATGTACTTAAAGAACTAGCTGCTGCTGTAGCTGACGTAGCTGCATTACCTGCGCTAGTGGACGCCTCAGATGCTTTAGTAGTTGCAGTGTCAGCTTTAGTAGTTGCAAGGTTTGCTTTAGTAGTGGCTGTGGCTGCTGACGTAGAAGCTTCACTAGCCTTAGTTGTTGCAGTAGAGGCAGATGTAGAACCTTCACTAGCTTTAGTTGTTGCTGTGGAAGCAGAAGATGCTGCTGCCGTAGCTGAGTTTGCTGATGCCGTAGCACTACTGGCTGCTGCACTAGCACTGTTGGCTGCTGCTGTCTGACTAGAAGATGCAGCAGAGGCTTTATTTGTAGCTATGGTTCCTTGTGCTACTGCTGTGTCTTTACTGGTAGCTGCTGCTGTAGCACTTAAGGCGCCTTGTGTAGCTGCGTTAGCTGCTGCTGTAGCTGAACCTGCTACTGTTGATTCACTGTTTGCCGCAGTAGTAGCACTATTAGCTGCTGCTGTAGCTGAATTAGCGGCATCTATTGCCTTTTGTGTTATTTCGTTAAGAGTGGAGTCTTGTGTCGAGTCACCTGACCCTCCTATACCACGATATATTGCCATATTTGCACCACTTTAAGAATTTTAATAAATAAAAAGGGAACCGCAGTTCCCCTTTAGTGTTACTTATAGTAGTTAACCATTCACTGCTAACATGAATCCTGTCTCAGGACGTAGTACCTGAGTACCATATAAGCGGTCAGCAGTATACAAGGTTCCTAAGAACTCTTGCTTGTACTGTGTCTGTGAACGTACACCTTGTTGCTCTGCAAGTACCATAGTATCCTTATGGCCCATTAGTGCGCCACGGATAATACCACCAGCAGTTGCTCCGTTTTGAGCCGCAGTCTCAAGAGTAGGACAGTTAGTAGACACATAAATGTCAATACCATACAACTCACCGATCTTACCATTAACAACGCCTTGACCATTAACAAAGTCAGAGCTAACGTAACGATCAATACCCATGATAGCATTACGCATTGAAGGTGGAATAACTAAGAAGCGTCCGTCCATAGGTGCGTCTGCATCATCCAACTTCTGTACCATGTCACGTAGGAAGCTATCAGCAAATACGTCAGCAGGTACAATTGTATCAGCAGCGTAAGCTGTAGTTCCAGTAGAGGCGTCATTATAGAATGTAGCACTGGTAATAAAGTTAGAACCATCACCATCACCAAAAGACTTACCAAGGGTAAATAGATCATCATCTACTTGCTTACCTAGGGCATAGCCAGCATCACCAGTATAGAACTGACGTAGTGAAGCAAGTGCTTGTACCTCAGTAATATCTTCGATCATACGTGAGTATTCAAAGTGCTTGTTAATAGTTACCAAAACTTCTGATTCTGTAGCGTTCTGAATAGTAACTGCTGTGTTTTCTGCTTTAGCATTAGCAACACCACGGGTAGGCTTAGGGATATGAATAGTATCGCCTTTCTTACCTTGCATTGCAATTTTTTTAGTTAAAGGTGCAAGTACAAGTGATTTCTCATACGCTGCAATTACTTCGTCAGACCAAATTTCGGGGATGAACTTTGCTGCTGATGTGTTGTCTACAATACCGCCCGTGGCGGGATATGTGGAAGTAGCCATTTTTAATTACTCTCTATAGTTAGGTTATTTGACCCTTTTCTCAGCGTATGCTAGTGTAATATCGTCTGAGAGTGCTAAATAGCGTTCTGGGTCTGTTTTCATAAGTTTAATAATGTCAGTTCGTCTATAGATTTTCTTGGAAGTACCTGAGTCGGGATTGCCACGTGTGTAGCCATTCGACCCCTCTTTGACAGCTTTCTGCCTTCCTGCTTTTTCTGCTTGAAGTGTTTGATTAATAGAGCCAGCACGATCTTTCCATAACGAGAAAAGTTCACTTGCTGCTTCCATATCAAAATGTTGGTCTGCCTGTACAAACATACGAGTCCTAATCTTAGAAGCTTGAATCCACTCAGCAAACCTAGGGTCTTTTACAATCTCAGGTATTTCTGGGTGGTCTTTTTGAAGAATTGCCATAGACGTTTGTTGTTTATACGCACGTGTAGATTCTTCTGCTGCTTTTACTGATGGATGATTCTCGATTGCTTTACTGATAGCCTTTTCTGGGTCAGAATAAAAATCTATGTCTTCATCTGTGTCATTAGCCTTTTGTGTCGGCTGCTGATCGTTGAGTTGTGTGTTGATATAACTATCGACTACTTTACGTAAGTCACCTACTTCTGAGCTTTGGCGACCTAGGAGCTTTTCAGCTTCTTGGTGCATCCGTACTACATCTTCAAGTGATTTACCATTGTACTTATCTGGGACTGCCTCAGTTTCACTTGACTCTAGGTTTTCCTCTTGCAAAGGTTCCGTAGTTTCTTGTGTATTTTGAGCCATATCATCTAAGCTATCAAAACGCTCGTTTTTAAAGTCCTCTTCGTTTTCGAGGATAACTGCTGCCATATTAAACTCCGTACCTTAGTATTGTGGAGAAGTGATTAAAAATGAAAGCTTCCTAAGACTAGGAGTTGGCTTTCTCTGCTTGCACTCTACCTCGCTCATGGTCTTTAACCCATTTTAGAGTTGCTCCAGCAAAGTCGCCAGAGAAAGGTTCTAAAGAAGAACGTGGAGAGGAAAGTTGTCTGGTTGCTAAGGCACTACAGGACTTACATTTCTGTGTGTCTGGTGAGCCTTTAACCATGTGTTCGTTGATGTGTCCTATTGTGCATTTGTAATCGTACATTTTATACATTAGCATCTTCACTCAAGGACTCTTGTCCACGTAGATTAGTTTCTTCTAGTTGAAGAAGAGTGCCAAGAATATTAAGTTGTCCCTTACGGAAGTAAAGGTCTTCAATAGTCTTAACCTGTTCTACAGAGTCAATGTTAGGAACTTGTAGTTTTAAGTCTTTAATTAGTAAACCCCAACCTTCCATGCGGAAGAGGTCATTCATCTGCCTAAAGTAAACTTCTAATTCGTTATCTGTCATTTATACTACCTATTATACCATGTTTTTAACAAAAAGTCAAGATTTTTCTTTACTTTTCTTAGAAAGTGTGGTATTAGAGGCCACTAGGGACTCTAATGTTTCCATTTGCCCCTCTAGCTTGATTATTTTGTTCAAAAGCCTGTTGTAGCTCTCGTTGATTTGCTCCACTACTTGCTGGAGGTCGCGTTGAGATACCATTTTGCTGTCCTTGTGATTTTAAAGTAATTTCTTTATCTTTTAAGATACGATCTGCAACTGCAAGCCTACGTTCAAACTCACGATCATCATTTTCACCATCCTTTAGGTTAGTAGTGATAGCTCTGATACGATCAATCTCCATTTCTTGTGGTATAGCCTGAGCTTCTACCATAAGTTTCTGTGCCCTAGCCTTAGATTCCTCAGCTTGTGAAGATAAGGCGGCTGTTTGTGACGCTTGGAACGCTAATTCAGCTTGTCGAGTCTCTTCACCTGCTTTCTGCTGCTCTGGTGTAGGTTGAGAAGCTTTATCAATTAAACCTATTAACTCTTCCCTGTTAGCAACATTCATATTATCAACAATAGACTTAAGCATGACAGGGTAGTAAGGTGTATCCTTACCCATTGTCTGTAATAGTTGTACTAACTGGCTTACCTCATACTCCCTAGCAATAATGCCTAAGGAGCTAGTTGCATTAAATTTATAGTCACTAACAGGGTAAAGCTCAGGCTCATACTGCATATAACGCCAAGCAGCCTTAGATACGAAAGGTATCAAGAAAGACTCTTGGAAGTTAATCAAGGTGCGCTTGTGTCGCTTAATGATTGCACCTAGAGACATTGAAATGCCAGCAGCAGTCGCCTCACCATTTATAGAACCTCCAACACCAGAAGAGTCTACGGCACCTGTCGATTGTTGAACCATAGTCTGTAGTGCTTGAGCCTGAGCAAAAGTTATTTGGCTTACGTTGCCAAAGTTGAATGGGTTGATAATCTCTTTAGGGTCACCATTGGTTAGTAGTATCTTACCAGCACGAATCTCTGGCTTAGTGCCCCTAGGGATGCGTGTAGCGTCCATAGCAAGCATAGGGTGTACTGTGAGTGCTAGGGCGTCTATACGTGCCCGTAGCTCTGCGTCTAGGGCTTTCTGGCTGTTGTATCCTTTCTCACAGACACCTCGACCATAGAAACGACTAGGCACTACGTCCCAAGGAAACGCCACTACTGGTCGATCTTTCATCATGTAAGGGCTTGGCTCGGCCTTGAGTAAGACAGACTCGTTACCTAGTATTACAATAGCTTCAATGTAGTAGCTTTCTTTTTCATCTTCTTCTAGATCATAGTCTAACTCTTGCTCAAGTAAGTGACGAGGTACTAGACCATAATACTTTGTAAGCCTAACCTTATCATCCTGATGTACAGTTAGCTCACTGTCAGGCTCTAAGTCAAAGTCTTCACTAGCGTTGCCCATGTAACCTTCTCGGTAGACTCCTTGCTCTTGTAGTTGCTCTACTAAATGAGAACTGACAAACTCGTCAATGGCTACACCTAAGGCCTCTTCAATGTTAGTGGCTACAGGGTCAATACGGAAGTTCTGAGGTAGGATAGGACGTAGACGTACTACAGTGCGTTTAGTGATGTTAACGCCCACAGCTTCCATAGAGCCGCCCATGACTTCCTCAGTCGCAGGTTTCATCTCATTAATTTCTTCTAAGACAACCTCTCCTATGCCGTTACCAAAGACTGCTGAGTTAATTAAACACTCACTTACGTCCCTACGTATCTTGGCTAGGTCAAAGTCCTCATGTAGCTTCTTACGCAAGAACATAATGTCTTGAGTCTCAGAGTCACCCATGTTGTCTTTAATGTCAAAGTATTTGCCACGACCAAAGGTAGCCTCTTCTATCTCAGCTACGTTAGACTCTACTGCCTGTTGTAGGGCAGGTGCAATGATCTGACTACGCTCTGCTTGTCGTGTCTTGTCACTAGCGTTCCAAATACCTCGCCATAAGCGATAGTATTCCTCATGCTTCTGTGCGTAGTTATTCTCGTAATACTCTCCCCACGTATCTACCTTATTGAGTACCCAATCTTCTAGGCTTTGCTCAATGATAATAGGGTCTGTACTTTCGTTGTAGTCATTCATGTGTTTAGTATCCGCTAATTGAGTCTAGGGTTTCAAAATCATCTTGTTCTTCAAAGTTGCCTATGTAAGCTACCTTGGCTAATTGGTCTATGTAGGCTAAGGAGTCTACCAAGTCGTCATGTGTTAATGGGTCAGGAAACTGAAATAACTCATCACAGAAACGTGAGTGCCATTCTTTCTTCTTCTTGTTAAGGGTAATACGACCATGTTCAAAACGACCTTGTAAGGCCCACATAACTCTGTCTGTTTTCTTTTGGTTTCCATGAGTTAATTCTTCAACTCTAAAAAAGAATGATTGTCTTTTCATCATATCCATTAAGGGAGACATAACAGCTTGTTTGCTTATACCTTTCTCTATACCTACTGACAAGGGTTTATAGTCTCGTACTGCTTGGAATATTTTCTGAGCTGTTTCATCTAAAGTCCATCGACCATAGATCATATCTTCGACAAACCAACCATCTTCATTGACAAACACAATAGCTAAGGAAGAGTTATCCAATCTACTTGTCTTACCTTTCTTTTTAGACACATCTTGGAAACCAGCCAAGTCAATAGCAATGTAGTAGTCTCCGTCACCTGTAGGCTTAGAACCGAATGATAACCATTCTTCTTTAAACATCTCAGAGCCTTGGTTCTTAAAGGAGGCCATAAACTCTTGTTGGAAAGCATGGGTAGACATACTTTTCTTAGCTACATCTATTTCGTTAGGGTCTAGGGTTTCATTGTCGTAACTGGTAAAGTGCCATGCAGAGAAAGTTTCATCATCGTCACCAGACAACTCTGCGTACTTGTATAGGTCATAGAAGTGATTACGACCCTTAGGTGTTCCTATGAATAGACAGCTACCCTTTTGGTCAGCTAAGGCTGGACGTAGGATTTCTTCAAACACCTCAGGTTTCATGTCTGCATACTCGTCAAGCACTAGGAACTTTAGACTTACGCCTCGCATAGTGTCTGGTCTGTCTGCACCCTTAAGGCTAATGGTAGAACCATTGATTAGGGTTATCTGCATATTGTTTATGTGTGAACTTCGTATGACAGGAGCACCTAGCTCGACTAGTAGTTTCCACATAATGTCTCTAGCCTGACCTTGTGTAGGCGCTACGTAGAACACGTGTGAGTTAGGTAGGTTAGCCTGTAGGCCGTTGACAACCAACAACCAAGCAGCTAGGCGTGACTTACCACACCTTCGACCTGCTGCAACTACTCGGAATCTAGTCTCATCTGCCCATACTTTCTTTTGCCACTCAAGTAGTTCTATGCTTAGGTCGCTCATACTAAAGTATACTCCCCTTCTTGAGCATCTTCTTGATCATCAGGAGACTGAGGAGAACTTATGTCAGTTTGGCCTACACCAGTAATGTTAATCTGTATGGCTGACTTGCCACCACCCTTAATGATTTCCTTCTCAAAGGCTGCTATAGGAGCTACCCTGTCCATGACAAGTTTCCATGCTGACGCTTGGTTCTTATGGTCATGGTCTAAGGCTGCATCAAAGATAGCGTCCAGCACTTTAGCTGACTTAGGTGACGCAAGCATCCTAGCTTTGTACTCGTTGATAATTGTAGCATCACCTTTAGGCCGACCAATAATCCCCTTAGGTTTCTTTAGTGCTGCTTTAGGTGGCCTACCTTTTCTTTTAGCTACTATAGGTTCTTTAGTAGTTGACAAATCAATTACCTCTGTGTTGAGATTGAAGAAGTTAAGTGTACTTAAGTATACTTAAGACTCTTAAAGCTATTCTTTAATTTATAAACAAAGAAATAACTAAAAGGTTCTTAAGAAGCTTTACAACATAAGTATATTATAACATATTTAGAGCAGAAAGTCAATCTATTTCTCATGTTTCTTTTGTAAACATATGTTTCCTTTAGTGTGCTTATGATAATGAGAGTCATTCCCATGTATACCAATGAGTTACCTGTGTTTTCTTTTGTAATCTTTTATTGACTTTTGGTTGCTTGTGTCAAAGCAAAATGCTACTTTTTTGTGCCTAGGTGCCTACCACACATTAGCAGCAGCGGGCCAGCACCCCCGCCCCCAAGTTATCCACAGGCTCTCAAGTTATCCACAGGCAGCACCTGAGTTATCCCCAGCTTATCCACAGGCCTCAAGGCACCTGAGTTATCCACAGGTAATCCACAGGCTACCTAAGGACTTGAGTTATCCACAGGTAATCCACAGATATATCCACAGGCACTTGAGTTAACATAAGTAACTTAGGTATACAATAGCGTGACTATTGTGCCTTGTGTAGTCACAGGTTGACAAGTGTGTGCCTAGGTGGGTGCCTTAGGACACTATGGAGACACCAGTAACCTGTGCATAACCTGTACATAAGTACCATAACTTATCCACAGGCCTGTAAAGGCGTCTATGTGCTCGCCTGAGGCGTGTCTAGGATTATTCGATACTTACATTGAATAATGTTTTTACGTTGATTCTAGGATATTGGCACGATACTTGCTACGCACGTGCGCACAATAGAAAGGTGCTAGGGTATAAACTTGGCACGATACTTGCTTAAGATAACTCCAGGTCGATGCACTACATTGGTGCGCCCTAGCACTATAATGGTGCGCCTCTCTAGCCCTTGCCATGCCTAGCTATCAGCCAATAGTGTCAATATAACGTCATATTATTGCACTACTATGGTGCACTAGTGCTATACCTTACTTAGGCCTATATCGCCTCAAGCCCTTGCTATGCCTACGTTTGCCATTGTTGGCACGTGTATTGCATTAGTATACATGAGCGAGGCACAAGGCCAAACGCACTACTATATAGGTAACACAATGACTAACTACACTACTGACGCACAAATCGACGCACAAGGCCTCAAGCATGAGGAATGGCTAGAGGCTAGCATGATTGCCCAAAGGCATATGTTTAACACTGCCCGAGCTAAGGGAGTGGCTATACTAGCTTGGAAAGATGCTGCAACACAGGTGCTTCATGACTTCCATAATGATCATCATTTTGTAGTTATGGCACAAAATGAAAAGCTAGAGTTTGTAACATGGGTATGGGCTAATGGTGGCTTTCATGATGGTCACTACTATAGTGACAACGAGTTAAAAGCATGGGCAGAATTTAAGGGGCGCAAGTAATGATTATGACAAATAAAGAGCGTTCCGACTTCATAAAAGCTTGTAAGCAAGAGGTCAAATCGGCTGTTGTCGAATCTATGACAGTAAAAGAAAAGAAAGAGTTTGATAGATTTTGTCATGCTCAGGAATATTTTAAAAACAATCCAAAGGGGCGCAAGTAATGGGGGTATATACTACTGATATGATTTGTATGTCAAAAGCTGCTATAGAGGCCGCTAGGGAATCACAATGGCAACGATTTTTATATCGTAAATGGCTAAGAAAACAAGCTGAAAACGCAATAGAAAAGGGGCGCGCGTAATGAAAACATATACCACATTTGAGCTAGAACTAGATGATCTATACCAGATAAGATGGTCTGGTGGCTGTTTATTTCATGTATACAAGAATGGTGATAAGGTAGACACATTTGAGGATTACACGTGTCACCATGTACAGGACGCTAAGGAAGCGGCTTTAGGTTATCTGAATTACGAGCTGTTAATAGAGGATATACACGATTATCTATAATGATTGTATTGTCAGATAGGCCTAGTGTAGAATCTAAGGCCTATCGAATAACGCAATTAACAATAACAAGTGAGTACACTATTATGATCAAACTATCTAAAGCCAGTAAAATGCCTTGTCGCTCATGGTCTCTAGAGGCGCTTGTAACGTGCCCTGCTAGCCTAGAACCTACCACAGGCGAGCTAGTGGACGCTTGTAAAGGTTGTTATGCCACTACAGGAAACTACCGCTTTCCCAATGTCAAAGCGCCTAGAGCGCACAACAAAGAGGATTGGAAGCGGGACAATTGGGTAGCTGATATGGTCGCTGAATTAGACAATGATAGGTATTTTCGATGGTTTGATTCGGGTGATATGTATGACATTCGACTAGCTCGTAAGATGCTAGCAGTAATGGAACAAACACCACATTGCAATCATTGGCTACCTACACGTATGCATAAATTTTCCAAGTTTAACGACATTATTAATATTATGTCTAGGCTATCTAATGTGGTGGTGCGCTTGTCTAGTGATAGTGTACTAGGTGACACAATAGACACTGAATTACCCACAAGCACAATAATACCTGCCCTAGAATATGCTGATAGTAGTATGTTCGTGTGTTACGCCTACGAGCGAAAAGGTAAATGTGGTACGTGTCGGGCTTGTTGGTCTAAAGAGGTCAAAACTACAGCATATGTGGCTCATGGGGTATCTATGGCTAAAGTAATTCGTTTGATTGATTTAAAAGAGGTGGCATAAGATGAACGTATCAATATACAGAAATTTACATAATGGCCTTATAAGCATTAAAAGCGCCTCTAGTGGCCTTGTGTTAGGCCATGCGAAAAGTGTGGATATAGCGTGGGCCGACTTTGTTGTACACGAGGCGGGACGCCAAAGAGTGCTAAAGGATAAACAAAAGAACGTGCACGCCTACGTTAAAGGTTTACTGTTGAATACTAGCGGCTTTAAGCCTTACAAGGGGCGATCTATAGGTCCAGTTTATGGCGCTTTAGACACTATACATAAGGCCACAGTAGTCTCGTATAATCCATACAAGGCGCCTCACTTTGTCATAAAAGGCACAAGTGACAAGGTAAGCAAGGCCAGCTTGTGCACTGTCTCGCATGATGGTATTATAGCTGGATTCGGTATCGAATAACCATAAATAAGAGGAGGCCAGAGGCCATGAGTAAAACTAAAACTAGAACAAATCAAAAGTACGTAAGCCGCTTAATACTAAAACCTGACCTACAGGCCATGCTCAGGGCATTACGTAAACATCCCGCCATGACAGTAACTAAAATAGCAGGCGGCTATACAGTCACAGACGATGTAGACAATATAGCTTTACAGGCCATGATAGGCACAAGAGCTTATTTGGTAAGATTCAATAAAGGGTGGTTTGCCAATGTATGAGGATATAATAGGCCTAATATTTTTTTTATTAGCGCCTCTAATAATATGGGTAATATGGGCTTATATGGTAGAATCACCAGCAAAAAGAGAATTCCGTATTAGTCAAGCTAATAAAATCAGGAGGCGTAAGCCATGAGTACACTTTTAGAAAAGTTAGATGCAGTACAGTATGACTTTAATTTTCAACACGCCATAACGACTAATGACGCTGATTTATTGGTAGCATCGTTGAGCGATCATGGCGTAATGTTAACCATAGCAGAAGCTAATGAGCTGCTAGTAAACCTTAAGAAGGGAGGCGCAAGTTATGAGTAATAATGAATTAACCCTTGAAGAGCATACAATACTACGTAAACACCCTAAAGAGTTACACGAAAAGGTGTATATTTACCGAAACGACATAGAAGAGTATTATATGTTTTATATATACCCTTCATATATCAAGCTAATTGGTAAAAATAATGCTGTTAAACTTTTCCATATATATTATGGCTCAACATTACAAAGGGATATGCAGGAAGCTATAAAACAAGCTACGGGATTGAGGATACTTCAAAGAGACATAAAGCAACGTCTTTATAATGGAAAAGCAACCCAAAGAGATGAGCAAGACGCACTTAATAAGCAAAGGAATATAGCAGCATGAAAATTAAAACTAAAATAGGCTACAGTATTAAAGACAAAAATCAAGTAGGTTATAGCATTGATGTTAAAACTAAGGCTAAAACTAAATTAAGTAACGAAGAAATAGAGCTATACAACAGCCTACTAGATTTATCATGGGCTGAACCTTACATTGTTATAGATAACATCCAAGCAGCCACAGGCCTAGGACGCTCTAAATTGCTCCCTATGCT
>Ga0209071_1000551_pt1 | contig 17695 bp, 17 predicted proteins | sample CoawatmetaG10DNA_2_FD_187513 | JGI IMG/M metagenome (GOLD analysis project Ga0209071, IMG submission 187513) | Marine microbial communities from the West Antarctic Peninsula - Coastal water metaG108-DNA (SPAdes) (version 2) | ecosystem: Environmental > Aquatic > Marine > Coastal ... | reverse complement strand
AATGCAGGTACCCATAGAATTCGCTAGCTGTTAGACTGCTCGGCTACAATGTCCCAGTAGCTCAGCTGGATAGAGCAGCCGCCTCCTAAGCGGCAGGCCGGAGGTTCGACTCCTCTCTGGGACGCCATTCACCCTTCTCATCCCTCACTTTCCACGCTCATTGAATCTCACCTTACGCCAAAAAACCCATTGAATCTATTGATATATAGGTATATTATCAACTCATGATGTTCTTTTTGGCATCACCAAGAATAATTTTACAGGCTACTTTTTTTGGTACGTAGGTTGGTATGTAGTATTTTTTAAATTGACCTACATACCAAAAAACTACCCTATCGTAATTTAACTACGTACCAAAAACCATTCTAGAATCGAGGTAACGTTATGCCTAAGCTAGTTACACAATTGACTGATAACCAGTGTAAACACGCCAAACCAAAGGCTAAGCCTTACAGCATTCCTGATGGTGCAGGGTTAAACTTAATCATTACACCAAATGGTAAAAAGGCATGGATGCTTCGCTATACCATTCCATACACCAAAGATCGGACTACTTGGGTCTTTATTGGCTATCCAGCCAAAAGCCTCAAATCAGCTCGAGGCATGCGAGACAAGTACCTTTCTCTTCTAGCGGATAACATAGACCCAAAAGAGTGGAAACGTGAACAAGACGCTAACTCTGAAAGACAAAAAGACAATACGTTTAAGCATGTTGCCAAGCTATGGATGGAAGACAAGCAAAGAAAGGCAAAGGCCAACCCTCAAACCGCCAAAGACATATGGAACTCATTGGAAAACCACATCTTCCCAAAACTGGGGAAACGACCAATTGGTGAGTTAAGACCTAAGTCTGTGGCCGAAGTAATTAAGCCGCTGGAGACTAAAGGCTCTCTAGAGTTAGTAAAAAGACTTTGTCAGCGCATCAACGAAATTATGGCCTTCGCACTCAATGAAGAGATTATTACCGACAATCCCCTAGCCCACATTAAAGGCAAGTTCAAAGCGCCTAGTACCATCCATAATCCATCATTAGAGCCTAAAGACTTGCGGCTATTAATGGAGGCTATTACTTGCGACAGAATGGCCATACCAACCCGCTTATTAATTGAATGGCAATTACACACCATGGTAAGGCCAAACGAGGCAGCAGGCTCAAGGTGGGCAGAAATAGACCTTAATAATAAGACTTGGACAATTCCCAAAGGCCGCATGAAAAAAGTGGGCACATCTAAGCAATGGGAAGAACGAAAAGATCACATTATCCCACTCACCCCCCAAACCTTGGCTATCCTTAATTTGATGAAGCCGTTTAGTGGACACCTTGAATATGTATTCCCTAACCAACGTGACCGAGACGCAAAGGCTGGCCCAGACTCGGCAAACAACGCTTTAAAGCGAGCGGGTTTAAAAGGTAAGCAAACCGCACACGGCATGCGCACAATTGCTAGTAGTACGCTAAACGAAGAGCAATTTAACCCTGACGTGATTGAAGCAGCTTTGTATCATCTAGACCCCAATGAGCAAAGACGCACATACAACCGAACAGACTACTTCAACCAAAGGTGTGTGATGATGGAATGGTGGAGCAATAGAATAGAGGAAGCTACCACCGGCAACATGAGCATGGCAGGAAGCACAAGAGGCTTACGGGCTATTAAATAACCAGACTTGGTCAGAAATAACTGCATAATTAAAGAATATTGATTCTAATAACCGAGCAGAAAGACTCTAGTTTTGATACATGCACTCGCATGAGTGCACATAACTAGAGGAATATATGATGCTTTTAGAATTTGATAGCCCATACCAAACCCGCCAACAACTAGAGAAACTATTCAAAGTTTCACCCGCCACGATTTACCGCTGGATTAAAGAAGGAAAATTTCCAGCCCCTATCCACTTAGGTGCAAATATGGTGAGGTGGAAAGTCTCCGACATTGAAGCATGGATTTTAGAAAGAGAAAAAACTCAGTTTCCAAAACAAGAAGATACAGCCCCATAGGCAAGCGGAACGATGAGCTGCAATTCTGCACCTGGCAACCTATCAATGGCTGTGCTTCTTGACTGGGGCTACTCAGTTTCCATAGAAAGTGGCCACCTGATAATTAATCCAAACAACAAAATGCCTTGCGTCAAGCATTTGACCAATAGCCACAAATTAAAATTAATCGTTGAAATACTACAAAAAATTGGCCGAGACGCACTCACCTTCCACAGCCATTCTGCTAGTAAATACGGACCAACTCTAGCTGGCGGAGTGACACTACAGTTCACACACGTGCTAACAGGTTCTGAAGCATATGCCATATTTAATGCTAATTTAACCCGATCAAGAAATACCAAAAGTGGCAGGGCTGGGGACCCACTCCCGACAAAACAGTTCCGTGTAGCTAAACATAGTGGGTTTTGTAAGTTCTGGGCTTCCACTGGATTACCTCCACGAAAACTTTCATCCTATTACGAGTACATGGGAAAGTTGAAGCCACTCTTTTTTGAATCACAAGATATTTCTAATAGTAATGATCGACTTGATTCAAGCTTACTAAAACCCTTACAAATTAGTTTCCAAGAGGTAAAAGAAGCATTCGATTTCTCCGACAGTCCACCGACAAGTAACCGACAATGCACCGACAAGCAACCGACAATGCACCGACAAGCAACCGACAATAGCCACCGACAAGAAAACGCTACAACCCTCTAAAACACTTGGTCTACAGTCTAATTCAGCTACGAGTGAATATTACTACGGTAAAACGGTAATAAGGGAAAAGGTAACACGGGATCATGTCTACCCTATTGATGCACTAGAGAAGGCAATATCTGACATACCTGTATATGCACACGAAGACCCTGAAACTAGGGAGTGGATAGTTGACATGGTTAAAGCCAAGTGGAACGAAGCCGGTCTTGCTAAGCACAGCCGCCATTCCTGATTCAAAAAAACTGGAGACATAACCCATGATCGAACAACCACTCACAGCACCAGCATCAATAGAAATATCTCCAAGATCTAATAGCCCTGTTTGTAAGCTTGTCAAACAAGTTGGCATCACTTGTGACGCAGCTGCCACAATCAACACTATCACCAGGCCGTTGATCAACCTTCTTATCAGCCAAGGCTATGAACCAAAAGATGCCTTAAATAAGTCAGTTATTCTTATTGCAGCATCAGCACCACAAAGCCAGCCAGAGCTTATGGTAGCAACTCAACTAGCCATCACCCATATCGTATTAGGCCGATGCGCCCTACTTTTAGATAAAAACTATAGCCAAATTGAGGCCATCAACAGCTTAGGCAATCTATATACCAAAACATCTAGGCTGGGAATCGATCAAATTAGCACGCTTGAGCGTATGAAAGGCAAAGGTCAGCAAAAGATTATTGTTGAGAAGGTGAATATTGAAGCAGGCGGTCGGGCTGCTATTGGAGTTTATGAGGGGGTGGGGGCAGATGCTAAAAAATAACTATAAAGCCCTTGTAACGGCCAATCGGTTTGACCTAGGTACTTTGCCCACCTGCCGCGCAAAAACACGCTCAGGCCGCCTATGCAAGCATAAGGGCAACCTTCATAATGGTCGATGCAAGCGCCACGGCGGAGCCTCTACAGGGCCGACGAACCAGACATTTGGACGGAGTCACCACCGTTATGTCCATGGCCTCAGAACGAAAGAAGTAATCGCCATGCGCAAGCTTTTCTCAGAGATGGCCAGAGCATCTAATTTTTCCACCAAAAATAATTCCAAGACTTAAGGAGGCTGTCTTCACGGAACAGTTGTGCATACTTTGAAGTGCATGAGAGATATAAATCATAAGCTAATTATTAAAAGCTGCCAATCGATTGATAAATCAATAAATTTAGCACATAGTGCGTGGATGTTTAAAAAATACCGTTACCTAAATAGCTTACGTGTCTTTGAAGTAGCGGGTCGCAATCTCAGCTTTACCAAAGCTGCTGAAGAACTGTACATGAGCCAAGGCGCAGTGAGCTATCAGATCCGTGAACTTGAAACTAGGCTTAGCCTCAAACTGTTCAGGCGAGAAATACGACAAGTTAGCCTAACTGATGCTGGCGAGCGACTTTACAAGGTGACACGCCGAGCTTTAATCGACATTGATTCAGAAATAACAGCACTTACCAATAGCCAAGACATCACCCCTCTAACCATTGCAGCAAGCACTTATTTCACTACGCGCTGGCTATCAAAACCTCTCACTCAGTTTCTTAACACTCATCCTGATATGTCCCTGCAGTTGCAGCACTCAGTAAACACTCCAGACTTTAAAGTAGGCAAGTATGATCTTGCTATTCGATGGGGAAAGCCCCCTTGGAAAGGGGTCATCTCAAGAGAGCTGATGCCCATGCCTATGATGCCTGTGTGTTCTCCAGACCTACTAGAGGGCCAAAATACATTGCAAAATCAGCCTATTGGTTTGACTTCTTTTACCCTACTTCGTGATCAAGAAAATGTAGACCTTTGGCCTGACTGGCTGCGCAAGGCTTGCGTGCCTGAAGAAGCCATTATCCACAGTAGAGTGATTGCAGATCCTGTGGTGCGCACCCAGGCAGCACTAGATGGTCAAGGCATTATGCTTGCTGATGGCTTGGTAGATGCGGAGCTTGAAAATGGCTCACTAATAGCGCCGTTTGACATCAATTTAGAGGGTTATGGTTATCATGTATTATGGGATGAAACGGTAGAGTTAAGCCCAGCATCTGTGCAATTTCTTGGCTGGCTTATGACCCAAGCATAATGATTTAAAACTTACTTATGCATCAAATAAACTGATGCATAAAGGATATTATTAGTTTGTACCTGTTGTTTTTATGTGGGATATTTTTATTCATAACCTAAGGCTAGTGCAGTCGCTTGTACCAAATATGCCTACCAATAATCAGAGGTGCTCATATGTCCACTGTACAGAACTCCACTAACGTAGACCCTAGTTTTAGTCGAAAACCAAAACCAAAGTCCAGTACAGCGAGAGAAAAACCAAAGGTATGGCATTATCTGCCCCCCTTACCACTTCAAAGCTCGGCCTATTTTCGTAACCCTTTTTCTTTAGTTTTAGCATTTAAGTGGATGATTTCAAGTTGGTTCCCTCTTTCAGAACGGCTTATCATCCTGGCTTTATCAGTGTTGTCTTGGGTGTTTTTTCATCCAGCCATTGAGGCTTGTAGTGAATTTGCACTGGGTTGGATCACGCAAATCTACCTACGTAACTTGGTGTTAATGACCTTTATTGCTGGCGGGCTACATTTATACTTTTATAGTTCTAAAAAACAAGATGATGACCTGAAATATGACGCTCGCGCACTGATTGAAAAGAACAAGAAATTTACTTTTAAATCCCAAGTTAAAGACAATATTTTCTGGTCTATCGCTAGTGGTGTCAGTATTTGGACAGGCTACGAAGTTCTGATGATGTGGTCTCTGGCCAACGGCTATGTGCCCATGCTGTCATTGACAGACGATTATCTTTTATTAGCTTTGTTGATTTTTTTGGTGCCCATTTGGGAAACTCTTTACTTTTTCGTAATACACCGTTTTTTACACTGGCCACCGGTGTATAAAACGATCCACCATTTACACCACCGTAACACCAATGTTGCACCTTGGTCTGGCATGTCTATGCACCCCATTGAGCACCTATTATTTCTAGGATCAGTGATGATTCATTTTTTTGTAGCCGCTAACCCGTTACTAATTATTTTTCACTTGCAGTATTACACCCTTAGCGCTATTTCCACACACACAGGATTTCAGGGCCTCAATATTGGTGGCCGTATGGTGATAGCTTTGGGCACCTTTCATCATCAACTGCACCATCGTTTTTTTGAATGCAACTATGGTGGCTTAGAGATCCCTATGGACCAATGGGTCGGATCATTTCACGATGGAACCGATGAGTCCCATAAGCAATTTATACAGAAACGAAAATTACAGTCTCTTAAAGCACGTTTGAGGAAAGCCCATGTCTAAACCTGTATCCAGACCCATGAGTAAGCTAAGCGTTAAAGAGTTATTAGGGCTAAAGGGTGTGCGGCAGATCTCTTTTGTGCAGGTGGCAAGAGCAGAAGAAGCCATCGCTGCAGCGCAAGCCGGTATTGATATGATAGGCACTGCATTTGGTGAGGATACTTATCACTATCCTGCTCTTATCCCTCAAACACATTTTCAGTTTGGCCTCACCTGGGGACGTCACGCTAATGCAGACGAGGCCTTGCGTGACGCGATGAAAGCAATGGAAGCTGGCGCTCAATCTATCTACTGTGGCATGAGCCCGCAGGTGGTTGAAGTATTGGCACGAGAAGGTGTGCCAGTGATCGCTCACGTTGGGCTAGTGCCTCCTAAAGCTACATGGGTGGGTGGTATGCGCGCCGTGGGTCGTAATGCCCAGCAAGCCTCTCAAGTTTTTCACGACTGTAAAGCCTTTGAATCTGCAGGAGCATTTGCTGTAGAAATGGAAGTGGTAGCCGCCAAGGTAGCTGCAGAAATAACACAGCGCGTATCTATGCTCACCATTTCCTTAGGCTCTGGTGCAAATTGTGATGTGACTTATTTATTCTCTGCCGACTTATTAGGCGAAAATACAGGCCACATTCCTCGCCATGCTAAAACCTATCGAAATTTTGCAGCGCAACGTGATTTTATGCAGCAAGAACGCATTGAAGCCTATAAGGAGTTTAATGCAGATGTTACTACTAAATCTTACCCAGGCATCAGCCACAATGTTGCTATCGAAGAGGATGAATTTAGCCAATTTATTAATAATATAAGCTAAATTAAGATAATTAACCCCCAATGGATTGACTCTAAAACCCAGCTGAAAAATGCACTGGATCTTAGAACCCGACAATAGGAACTGCTCAATGAATACCCAACGTTTCACCTGCCGTATTAGTAATGTGGAAAAACTAAGTGACCACATTAGTTCGATTGAGCTGCACACCGAAGGTGCCCCATTTGAATGCCTTGCCCCTGGAGCGCATCTAGACGTGTTACTTAAAGACAACCTCATGCGCCAGTATTCTATCTACAGCTATTCAGCAGACCATAAAACCTGCCGTATTGCCGTAAAACGCGAAGACCAAGGCCGTGGTGGATCATTACAAATGCACCAACTGGATGAACATAATTTTTTAACACTAAGCCAACCCCGCAATAACTTTACTCTGCAGGATGGGCTACCCCACTACACCCTCATCGCAGGTGGCATTGGCGTAACACCTATTTTTTCTATGGCGCATCAGCTCAAACTTAGCGGTCATAAAGTCACCGTTTTTTACCTTGTGAAGTCATCTGTTGATGCCGCATTTGCCAACTTATTAAACGATTTAGATTTAGGCGATAACCTCCACATTCACAGCACCCAAGAAAGTGGCCGAATAGACTTCAACTTGTCGTTTGCTCACCTGCCAAGTGAAACAGTGATTTATACTTGCGGCCCAGAATCCATGATGCGGGCCGTAGAGCAGGCCGCAGAGTCTGCACACATCAAAGTGCATTTAGAGCGCTTTAGTGCCTTACCTATTGATACTGGGCAGGATAATAACTTCCAAGTTGAAATAAGCTCAACGGGAGCCGTTTATACTATTGAGGAAGGCGACAGCATCATAGACGTGCTGCTAGAGGAAGGCGTTGAAGTAGATTACAGCTGCCTAGAAGGGGTTTGTGGCGCATGCATTACTGCTGTTATTGAAGGCTCTATAGAACATCGTGACAGCATACTCTCAGAAAAAGAACAGGTCTCAAATAAAGTGATGTGTGTTTGCGTTTCGCGTGCCTCTTCTGCAAAGCTAGTGTTGGATCTATAGGTTTTCTGGAGAAATTATTTAATAATTTCTTTATGCGGATTAGCTAATATTTAAATAGTCAATTGAGCCGCTTTTGAACCTAGATTCGGCTCAACAAACTGAAACCCAATAGCTAAGCGAAAATATTTTCGCTATCAACCACTTGGGGAATGAAGTGCAAAGACCAGCAAAAAATCATCGTTGAAAAGGTGAACATTGAAGCTGGTGGTCAGGCTGCTATTGGAGTTTATGAGGGGGTGGGGGTAAATGCTAAAAAAGGACTATAAAGCCCTTGTAGCGAGCAATCGGTTTGACCTGAACACCTTGCCCGCTTGTGGCGCTAAAACGCGCTCAGGTGACCTATGCAAGCATAAAGGCAACCTTCGTAATGGCCGATGTAAACGCCACGGAGGAGCCTCTACAGGGCCGACAGACCAGACCTTTGGAAAGGCACACACCGCTATGTACATGGGCTTAAAACTAAAGAAGTTACTGCTATGCGTAAGCTGGCAGCGGAGATGACTAAATCATTAAAAGATCTGGTGCAGCAGGTATAATAGTGAGCAGTCCCAGCGGTCTGTATAGTCAACCTGCAAACATATGAGAACGTGTGTAATTCGAGTGATGTACCTTATATCTCAGTTTCGGGCTTTGTAGAAAGCTGATCACGATGGATCGTTCCTCACGTTATTTCAAAGAAATAATATTTTTTCAAATTTCTTCGCTACACTTTGCATAATAGGGATCTTAGCCTTTAGATCGTCAAGATTCTTGCGCGTAGTGAGCGAGTGTGTAGAAAGGCAAGAACATAGATCACCGTTCTGATTATAGATAGGTACAGCCGCTCCTATCATCCCATCAATCCATTCTTCATTATCAAATGAGTACCCACTAGATTGGATTAAATCCAGTTCTTCCGAAAAGCGCTTTTGAGTAGTAATAGATTTTTTCGATTGGCCGCTAGATTGATTATTCTTAAACACTTCAATCGCCGCTTTACGCTCAAAGGTACTTAGGTAGAGCTTTCCTGATGCACTAAAGATCATAGGAAGTGGATCACCTACATGAACGTTAGTTTTTTGAATAGGCCAATGGGACTCGAAGCGATCATAATAAACAAGATTCTCGCCTATCGGCACAGATAAACTGACAGTTTCGTCCAACGCAGCTGATAGCCCTTCCAAGGTTGCACGGCGCAATGTTACCTGTGGCTCATAAGTAAGACTGTTTAGCATGAGAGAACGTAAATTAGACCCTGGTACAAATGTCCCAGAAGGGCTTGTGGTTATAAACCCCTCTTCTGTAAGAGCGTCCAATTGTCTGTAAATCGTCGCCAAAGGAATATCCAGCGTATGTGATAAGTGGGTAGCTGTGGCAGCATTAGGCTCCTTAACAACCGCCCCTAACACTTCCAGAATGCGTTTAGATGATGTCCTTTTGCCATTAGCTTTCATACGATCTGTTACCCTTTTGCATATTTTTTGGTATTGGAATAACTCTAATCAATCTACTTGAGAGACACAACTTTTTTGGTAGTTACCAAATCGGCTTTAGGACTACCAATCAATAAATTTCTAATCTGCTACACAGCTCCGTACACTCGTGTCAGCTGGCTTTGTGAGCGTCGCATCATTGCCCTTTGGATTAACGACACGCACTGTTGCGGTCTTATTTTGAGTAAAGAAGTCGACTGCATCTTTTCCCTGAACCTTATTATTTCCCACCAACGAACCTTTGATGCCCCCGAAAGGTAGGTATGGATGGGGGGCACAGATACCAACATTGACGCCGATCATACCTACATCTGCATCATTAATAAATTTTTCGGTGTAATAACTATTCTGCGTGAAGATACAGGCTCCATTACCCATATCATGATCACGAATCATCTGTAGGGCACTGTTAATACAGCCAACTTTCAAAATGCTCAGCACTGGACCAAAGATTTCTTCATTAGCAATCCGCATACCAGGAGTTACATCAGTGAATATCGTAGGTCCAATAAAATATCCATCTCGATTCTCTGTAGGCAACCTTGGGTTGCGCCCGTCTAACGCTAAAGTAGCGCCCTCTTCTTGGCCAATGTCAATATAGTTGAGAATGCGCTCTTTGGCGCTTGATGAGATTACTGGGCCCATAAATATATCGGCATCCATAGCATCTCCCAAAGTAATCTTCTTGGATGCTTCCAATAACCGCTCAACAAATTCGTCATAGATCTCTGGCACCACAGCAATGTTCGATACCGCAAGACAGCGCTGACCTGCAGCCCCATAACCAGACATTAGTATGTTTTCGATCAGCAGATCCATCGGTGCATCTTCCATTGCAATGAGGAAGTTTTTTGCACCTCCTAACAGCATGGTCTTTTTGCCTGTTCGCCCACAACCTTGGGCGATGGCCTTGGCAGTCGGAGTTGACCCAACCAAACAAACACCAGCAACGTCTTCATTATCGTACCAAGCTTCAACAACACTGCGGTCTCCATGAACGATATTTACCACCCCGCTAGGTAACCCCATATCGATCAAAAGCTTCATCATTTCCTGCATAAACAATGGCGATTCGCTTGAAGGTTTATAGACAAAGGTGTTGCCAGTTGCTATGGCAACAGGAATAAACCAACCAAACACTAACGCTGGAAAATTGAAGGGAGCCACACCACAAAACACCCCCAGTGGGGCCTTAATCACTCGGCCGTTAATATTATTAGCTATGCCCTGAATGGTTTCACCCTGCAACAAGGTAGGCACGCTACACGTCATCTGCACAATTTCTATAACTCGACTTACTTCGCCTCTGGCCTCAGAAATATGCTTGCCCTGATCCAGAGCAACCGAGTAGGCTAACTGCTCCAGATTTTCCTGCATGGCAGTCACAATCTTGAAGATATAATCCATGCGTTTTGGCAAGGGCGTTGCACTCCACGCAGGGTAAGCTTCTGCAGCAGCCTTGACTGCCTGGTTTGAAATATCTGGTGTGGACATTGGCACTGAACCAATTACCTCTCCAGTTGAAGGGTTAAACAAAGGAATAGTTTGATAATGTTCCGCAGAGAGCCATTCTCCATTAATAAAATTCCTGACTGGGTTCAACCCTTTAATGCTACTCATGTGCAATACCCTATTTTTATATATTCTCAGTTATGTAGAAGCACCGGCTTTACTCGCCTGACGGATGACAAAATATCTTCTAATTGATAAATATCTTCCCATTTAGTTGACTACAGGTCAATAGGTGAAGTATCTTATTCGATAAGTTGTTTCTCATTTTAAAAATAAAGGCCTTCCGTTACCAATGTACGCGTGCCATGTAAATTGGGCCTTAACCGATAGAGAGAAGGATATGCAAGAAAATGTTAGAGTGTGTGTGCCGCGATATTTACAGATTGGTAAAGGCAGTATCGCAGAGTTGCCTAGTATTCTGAATGCAATCGGAACTGCAAAACGCCCATTAATTGTCACTGACAAAATGATGGTTGAAATTGGACATGTAGCTTTGGTGACAAACCATCTAGATAAACACGGGATCAGATATGGGATATTTGATGGCACTGTTCCAGACCCAACCGATAAAATAATTCAAGCAGGCCTTGCTGTCCTTAAAGAGGGTGGATATGACAGCGTCATTGGAATTGGTGGAGGCAGTCCAATTGATACAGCAAAAGCAATGGCTGTAATGTCACAAGGAAGCCACAACATTCTCGATTATAGGCCACCTCAGCAGTTCAACGAGCCTGGGCTACCTATCATTGCGATTCCCACAACAGCGGGGACTGGCTCTGAAGTAACGCATCATACAGTTGTTGTGCATTCAGCTACCCACGAAAAAATATCTTGCCGTGGTGAAGCATTTGTTCCTACTGCAGCCATTGTGGATTATCAACTTACGTTGACTATGCCTCGACGCCTAACAGCTGATAACGCTCTTGACACACTGACCCATGGAATTGAAGCCTATGTCAGTGCTAAACGCTCATTATTTTCAGATCGAATGGCGCTCGATTGCATGCGCCTAGTCGGACAATATATCGAACGGGCCTATACTAATGGTGACGACCATGAGGCACGTGAAGGCTTGATGCTCGCTGCCACGCTAGGTGGGCTTGCATTTTCAAACGCTTCAATCGCCCTAATCCATGCAATGAGCAGACCGTTAGGAGGAATATTCCATGTGCCTCACGGCTTAAGTAACGCCATGTTATTACCCCAGGTGACAGAATACTCCCTTGATACAGCGATTGATAGATATGCTGAATGTGCCCGCGCAATTGGGTTTGCGTCAAAAGCAGATAAGGACTCAGCCGCTGCACAAAAACTGGTTGATGGGCTATATGAGTATCAAAAAAATCTAGAAACTCCATCAATATCAGAATTTGGCATTGATCCCCAAGCCTTTAACTCGGCTCTTGAACAAATGGCTGATGATGCCCTGCGCTCAGGAGCACCCAATAATAACCCACGTATACCAACAAAAGAGGAGGTGATAAAACTTTATCAACAGGCATGGTAATGTCCTCTCTGAAGGACACCCAACTTATTTATAAATTAAACAGGAAAACTCATGAACAAAAATAATAAAGTGTTAGAGAAGGGCAGGTCTAACCATGGCCTCAAAGTAGCAGCACTTAGTGTGGCTGTAGGTTTAATGGCTACGCTTCCATTACAACAGGCCAGTGCAGCAGAAGACAAAATTCGCTGGAAAGTACAATCCACATTTAATACTGGTTGGCCAGCACTTGGAGATCCCATTGCATATTTGGCCAAAACGATGGATAAAGCAACAGATGGCCGCATTAAGTTAAAAGTGTATGAGCCTGGAAAAATTGTACCGCCACTAGAAATCACACCGTCTATTAGTCGAGGTGATCTACCAGCAGCATACAACTATCTGGCATATGATCAAGGGCGCATTCCGTCTGCAGTTCTCTTTTCAGCAGTGCCATTTGGTATGGAGCCCTGGGAATATGCGTCTTGGTGGTTTGAAGGCGAAGGTTCAAAATTAGCTGAAGACATATATCACGAGCGCAACGTTCACCCATTACTATGCAGCACTATTGGCCCTGAGACAGCAGGTTGGTACAGGAAACCAATTACGAAACTGGATGACCTTAAAGGTTTGAAGATTAGATTCTCAGGTTTGGGTGGTATGGTGCTAAATAAAATTGGCGCATCAGCAACCTTGATGGCAGGCGGTGAAATTTTTGCAGCTTTAGAGAAAGGAACACTCGATGCTACTGAGTATTCAATGCCTGCAATCGATGAAATTCTTGGCTTCTATAAAGTTGCTAAGTACAACCTATTTCCTGGTTGGCACCAACCCTCTACGTCTACCCACTTACTTATCAACTTAGATAAATGGAATGGTTTATCAACCGCTGATCAGACCCTTTTTGAAATGGGATGTACTGCTGCAACTATGCGTGCAATCACCCGTGGTGAGTCGCTACAGGGCGCTATACTTAACGGCTTTAAAGAAAAAGGTGTGACCGCAGCGAAACTACCTGATGAAGTACTGCGCGAACTACAGCGTGTGTCTGCCGAAGTGATGAAAGAAGAATCTGCTAAGGATGCAGACTTCAAGAAAGTTTGGGATTCACAACAAGCGTTCCATGCCGAATATCAAGTATGGAAGGAGATGGGCTACCTACCCCGCGACTTTGATTAAAGTCTGACAAGTAGCAAATTTACACTCAGCTGTCGAGTTGATCGGCGGTTGAGCGTACTTAAAATTTTCAAAATATAAAGGGAAATATATAAATAAACCTAACCTGATTGAAGCTATTACGGCGTAAACTGATCTTTCAAAAGCTGCTGCAGGACGTGCATTAGACGCAGCAATTGGTGCTATAACTGGTTCTTTGAAAGATGGTGAATCTGTTTCTTTAGTAGGTTTTGGCACCTTCTCTGTGAAGGGTCGTGCCGCCCGAACAGGACGTAATCCACAAACAGGGGCTGCCATTCAAATTGCTGCCGCTAACTTCCCTGGTTTTAAAGCAGGTAAAGCGTTAAAAGATGTAGTCAACGAAGAGTGATTTTCTTACTCAATGGACGTTTAGACTGTGTTTTAATGTGAGTTGCCCGTTAGTTTCGAAAGAGGGTAAATCTTATTGCCCTGCCGAGATTTACATTACATAATTAATTTCAACGGAGCCTGCTATGCGGAGTAATCATGTCGAACGTCAATAAATTAGAGCAATCCCTGACTCATATCAATGAGCTTACAGAGCCCCTTGATGAGAACGCGTTTGTGCTTCACGAAATACCTATCACCCAGCTGATTGATCGTTTTGTCATGGCTGTGTGTGGAGTCTTCAACTGGATTTGGGTCATATTGGTGATTGTTATTATTGTCAACGTTGTGCTCCGATATGTGTTTAGTCAAGGAATGATCGAACTAGAAGAATTACAGTGGCACCTGTTTGCTATTGGTTGGTTAGTTGGGCTTTCGTCAACCTTCATCCTAGATGGCCATGTTCGGGTTGATGTTATCCATGACAAACTGAGATATAAAACAAAGGTTTGGCTCGAATTGTTTGGGCTACTGGCACTTCTATTTCCTTTCATAGGCTTTATTACTTACTACTCTATCCCCTTTGTCGAATTATCTTGGAGTACTAGTGAAACCTCTACATCTGCCAACGGACTGTCAGCGCGTTGGGTTGTTAAAGGGTTTTTGATGTTTAGCTTCGCCCTGCTTAATCTTGCAGCAGCTTCACGACTCATTAAGGTTATCGTATCGTTAATAAATGGCTCTCCCATTAATAACAATAACAATTCAGTTTTAAATTAACAGGGATGTATTATGGAATATGAGCTCAGTCATTTAATGGCAATGGGGTTATTTGCCTCATTCATCGTTTTTCTTTTTATAGGTTACCCAGTCGCTTGGTTAATGGGTGGTCTAGCAATAATATTTACTGCTATTTCGGTATTTTCTGATACCTACTTTGACACCTTTATTGGTCTCGATTGGGGCTATAGTTCAATTATGGTGGCGCGTATTTATGCAGTCATGAATAATTGGATTCTGGTGGCATTACCTATGTTTATCTTTATGGGCATCATGCTAGATCGTTCAGGCATTGCAGAAGATTTAATGACCAATCTGGCCAAGCTTTTTGGGAGGATGAGAGGTGGCATAGCTATTGCTGTTGTGTTTATTGGAGTTCTGCTGGCTGCATCAACTGGTATTATAGGTGCCGCTGTAGTGTTACTGGCCATACTCGGTGTGCCACTAATGCTTAAGCATAATTATAGCCCGCAGCTTGCCTGTGGTGTGGTCTGCGCCACCGGAACCTTAGGCATCCTTATTCCACCTAGCATTATGCTAGTTATGATGGCGGATCAAATTCGCGTATCGGTTGGCGACCTTTTTATGGGTGCCGTCTTTCCAGGTTTATTACTGGGGGCTTTGTATGCGATATACATCCTCATACATGCTTGGATTGTACCTGGTGCTGCACCAGCCCCAAAAGATGCTGAGCCAGTATCACCCAGACTTCTGTATAACGTCCTTTTGGCCATTATTCCAACTGCAGGACTTATCTTCCTAGTTCTTGGTAGCATTTTTTTTGGTATTGCAACGCCTACGGAAGCCTCTGGTGTTGGCGCACTTGGTGCCACCTTGCTGGCGCTAGTTCGAGGCCGGCTGTCAATAGCTGGAATGCGCGACGTGGTGCAGCAGACAACCAAAACCACATCTTATATATTCGCCCTATTTGTTGGCGCGACAGCCTTCTCGCTGGTACTTCGCGGCTTAGGTGGAGATGAGGTGATTGAGAGTGCGTTAACAGGGCTTCCATTTGGACCTCAAGGTGTTGTCATTGTTGTCTTAGCAGCTGTTTTCATTCTTGGGTTTTTCCTAGATTGGATTGAAATTACACTGATCCTATTACCCCTCATTGCACCTGTTATGATCACTCTCGACGTTGACTTAGTGTGGTTTACGATTATGTTTGCCGTTTGCCTACAAACCTCCTTTATCACCCCTCCTGTGGGGTTCGCACTGTTTTATATGAAAGGTGTTGTACCTAAGGGGATTGATATGGTGATGATCTACAAAGGCATTATCCCTTTTGTTCTACTACAGATGCTCACCGTTGTGATTTTGTTTAATTTACCGGCAATTATTACGTGGCTACCTAGCGTCGCCTACGGGAAATAATTAAACATCTGGCAGGCTTTTCAAATGTGAACAACAGAGCAAGTTAATGACTTCCTGTCGCGTGCAATTCCCCTTCTCCCAAAAGTACATTAAGGGGACTGCAGGGGTTGTTCTGGTCAAGTAAATTTGGCCACCGCTTTAGATGCAAAATTGTACTTGGACCCTGCCTTATTTGATGAATATCCTCCGCTGCGCGGATACAACTATCCCTATAAACCCGAGTGCAAACTTTTTTGGCGATAGGGGGTACAAGACTCGTTAATAAAAATAAAAATCTTATAAATCAGAGATAAATAGCTTCAATATGAGTGTGGGTTCGGCCTCCACATTCCAGGGCGCACACCGGGAAGTTTAGTATTTTGGGAAGAGAAAACTGGCAACTTACTATCTACGGCAAGCATTAGCCGATCTAAAGTAGGGCGCATATAAAATATAATTCGGTGTGTATGCAGTTATGCGCCAGCTCATTAAGGCAGGTGTGAATGGACTTTCCAAAACACACATTTCTTAGCCTCAAACTTTGCAAAATACATTATGGACAACGCTGGCCCCTCCTTTGGAGTCATGCTATGGGTCCCGCAAATAGTACTTTCATCTTCGTGATAAACGACCCAGTCGCCGACTGTGAAACCACCTGCTCCAGCCCAAGCCAAAACGGTTGCTTTATCTTCTTGTTCACACTCTGTGTTTTCAAAGATAACATTATCTGCCAGCATGTCTGCTAATGGTGCTGTTTTGCCTTCATCAATTGCTTTTTTAAAATTGTCTAACGAATCAGTTGCTAAACCCATGTTACTCTCCTTATAAGCTATAGTCCGGTTGACCCAGTCCTTAGACGACCAACTTTACAAGCCCAACCAGCCGCATGCTCCTCAGACTTGAATTAATAGCATATGAATATTTAAATGCTACAAGTTCCAGATTAAATCAATGTTACGTTAGAATATCGCCATCAGTTGCACTGCAGCAACCACGACGAAGATTAGTGCAAAAACAAACTTGAGAACCGAGAATGGAATTGCTGTCATACCTGCTCCATAGGTCGTTGCTCTCATGCTATCATCCATGTCACGGACTAGGTATTGCATGTTGGTCATCATTCTGAAGATGGCAAACACGCCCGCAAAGCATGGCCCAATAACAGATGCAGCAACCACGTTTTCTTTACCTGAGATGTCAGCCAGCACGATGACCATCATGGTTGATAGTTGTGCGATGGTTAGAAGCACTGTAGCGATCAAGAAGTAGTAAAACGTACTCGTTTGTATAGCGGCTCTTAAATTTTGATCCATAGTTATTTTCCTTACCCCTTTAGGGCTATTATTAGCGTATAAACCAGTTTTAATGTTGTCTCCAACAAACCAAGCTTACAGGAAGGAAACTAAGAATTTTTCTGATTTTTAATCTTGATCACAACCAAGACCAAGAGCCACCAGCTCGGCAATAGGAGATATACCTCGCCGGTGGCTACAATAACCCAAATTATTTTCTAGTAATTGTTTGACCAACCCACTAATATAATACCTCAATTTAAGTATACGGATTGCGTTTTTGGTACATGGGTTGGTACATATACAGCTTATTAGATAACACAAACCCTGATATATATAGACATTAGAAATAGATGCGCCGTCTCTCTGGGACGCCACGAATTCTATGCTTGATCCACTTTCCGTGGGGCACATACACATATAACACTCTGTTTCTTAAGCAATAACCACCTGCGGTGTTTC